>TARA_R110002020_G_scaffold55309_2_pt1 | contig 49279 bp, 48 predicted proteins | sample TARA_R110002020 | Tara Oceans TARA_R110002020 (sample SAMEA4396489) | marine metagenome | biome: Westerlies Biome; feature: [MES] marine water layer (ENVO:01000295) within the mesopelagic zone...; material: water (ENVO:00002006), including particulate matter (ENVO:01000060) such... | reverse complement strand
TGCAGGATTTGGAGCTCCCAAAAAGAAATCCGGCATGCCCACTGAGGCTGGAATGAGGGCCCAGAAATTAAAAACGTCAGGGAGAGGAAGAGCTTCAAGCCCCGAAAATATTTTTGCGGACGCCTTAAACCTAAAGAGAGGAGCTAAATCATTCGACTATACTCTTCACGGGGCTAGTTTGTCAGAAGATGATAATCAAAAGATATATGATGGAATAAAACAAGGTGTAAAGGATGCTATTAATAACACTGGCAACGCCGTGGCCGCTGAACTAGGAGCCCAAGCAGGGCCAGACGTAAGCGATGCGTTTTTAGACAGCACTAATTTTGGCCAAACTGCCGGTAACTTATTTGAGGGTGTCTTGTCAAAAATAGGTGTTCCCTTTGATGCTAGAGAAGGGGGTAATCAAAACTTTGATTTTCCCGAGGGAATTGGAGATGCCGCCTCTCACTTCGGGCTTTCTGCTTTTTCCGAAGATCCGGGAGATGCGAAGTTAAGTCTTAATGATGATTCTAAAGCCTCTATTAATAAAAAGGTTCAAAACCATATACTTCAGGTTGCTAACGAGAGGGTAAATGCCAAAATAGCAGCAGTACAGAGCGCCCAACAACCCCAGTCAAGCGGTGGAGACATCATGGGTGACGGACTTGTTCCAGCTATACTGACTCCGGGAGAAATAGTTATTAGTCCAGACGGCGTTCGCAAGATAGGCTTGGAGAATGCGGAAGAGCTTAACAGAACCGGAGATCCCTCTCTCGCTAGAGGCCTTCCTTCTAAAGATATTATTACCGTACCGGGTACTGGCAATAGAGATACCGTACCAGCAGATCTACCACCCGGATCTTTCGTTGTTAAGAAAAGCTCTACTGAACGAGCTGGATTTGCAAGAGGAGGACTCGTAAGACGCAAGTTTAACAGGGGCGGTCGAGTAGGACTTGTAGAGGGTGGAGACCCTATGGCTGCAATGAAGCAGTCTTCTGGTGGTGGTGCTGCCGCCCCAGATTACACATCTATCCTAACTGAAATTAAAAATGCGGCAGAGTCCGCACCTCTAGTAGCGGGCGATGCTATAATCGCAGAATTTGGCGGGGTTCTACAGACAGAAACTGCTGCCGGAGCTTCCCTAGTTGTAGACGGAATATTAGAAATGCAAAGCGCAATGGCCGAAGCTACGGCTGAGTCCAACTCTTTGTTGCAGTCAATAACCGAAGCGGTAGGGGCATTGCCAGAGGCACTTGCTGATGACGGAGGAGGAGGTTCAGGAATAGAGGAGCTTGCTGGGCCTTTAGAGGAGATAAGTACTAGAGCTAAAACTATTTATGACCAGCTATTAGAAAATAATAATCAGCTACTCTCCCTTCCTGATATAGACAAGGGAATAGAAAGTCTGAAATCTATCATCGAGAACGGGCACGCTGGCATACAAACTACTCTTGAATCACTGCTTGCTGCCGCTAGTGAAGCACCAGCCGAAGAAGCCGCTGCCGCCGAAGCGAGTCCAGAGATTGCCTCTTTAGTAGAAAGCGTTGATGTTATAGCAGGACATGCTGCTGCGTTGCCTGAGTTGGTGACTGCTATTGAGTCCATGCAGGAGACTATGACTAAGAAGGCAGAAGATAAAGCTGCTTCGAAGGACGCTAAGGCTAAAGCGAAACAACAGAAAAAAACAGACAAGACAGGGAAAGGAGATAAGACTAAAGTAGCTAAGGATGTTGTCGCTGCCAAGCTGGATGAGGTCGCTAGTTTTCTTGGCGATGTCTTGGTAGAGACCATAGGCGTAAAAACCGCCATAACCGAGGGGTTTGCAGCATTAGAAGCGGCCACAGCGGCTATGGTGGAAGGGAAAGCTTCGGAAGACACAAAGAAAGATTCAGATAAAAAGCCTGAAAAAGAAGAGCCGCCAGCACTGGAAGAAGAGGCACCGAAGGCCACGCCGGGAGCAGATGCTCTAGATGCAGCACAACAAGATCTTGCAGACTCAACTTCGGGTGCTGCCTCTGGACTAAAGGATGTGGGGGATCAGTCTGGCAAGGCAGCTAAAGATCAAAAAGCACTAGGAAAAGAAACCAAAAAAGGAAAAATGGACTTTTCTCAAATGTCAGGGGCGATTCAACCTGCTATGTCAGCCGTTGCAGGACTAGGCCTCACTTTAGGTACTCTTGATCTCACTAGCTTGGACGGTATAGTCAATGCCGTGGGGCAGTTCGCAATGGTTCTCCCTGCTCTTGGTGGTGCGATAGATGGTGTGATAGTAGCTCTTGGGGGCCAAGAAGCCGCAAACGTAGGAGCTGCTGCTAGTGAAGGACTAGAAAGTACTGCCAATACTACTGCTGCTGCTACCGAGGGACTAGAAAGCAGTGCAAATGTTACCTCTGCTACAACTGAAGGCGTAGAATCCGCAATGAATGTTGGGGCGGCAGCATCTGAGGCAGTAGAAACCACAGCAAACCTTGCTTCTGCTGCGTCTGAATACGCCAAAATGGCGGGGAGTATGTTCAAGGCGGCAGGACCGATACTAGCAAAGATTGCCGCTCCTCTTGTAGCCGGAGTAATTGTAAACAAACTTGTCTCACCTCTTGGAGACGCCCTTGCGGATAAGATAGCGGGAGCGAAGGTAGAAGAGATTGCTCCGGGAGTTAAGGGCAGACGAGGTGTTACTGCTGATCAGGCTGGAAAGGCGGAGGCCGCTGGAGGTGCATTAACAGGTGGGGCAACTGGAGCCGCAGTAGGTGCTGTTGCTGGAGCCATATTCGGGCCAATTGGTATTGCGGCAGGTGCTGCTGTAGGTGGTCTCATTGGTGGTATCGGTGGGGCTATTTTAGGCGGGCTCAAGGGATTTTTTGATGGCTTTGCTAGCCAGATGCAATTCAATGCGTTTGTAGACCTTGAGAAGGCTATAAAACTAGCTTCAAAAGATATAGGTAATTTTGCAGAATCTACAGGAAAGTCTTTAGATTTAACAGAGCTTGCGAATGTAAATAAGGCTTTCGATGATGTCAGTGTAGGTTTTGAAGGGGCAATCGAAGCCAGTGTAAGAAAAGACATGATGGATGCCGCAAGCGGCTGGGGCAGTCTAATTTCTGGGGTTGGCATAGCTCATGCAATAATGGTAAAGAAAGCCGTTTCAGATCCTACCAAAAAGTTCGGAGCCAACTTTAGTGATATGGCTAAGATATCAGACGAATCCAGAGACGATACAGAACAGACATCAGACAATTTTGGTCAGCAACTTGGCAATCTCACCGGGGCTTTGTCTGGTGCTGCGGCAGGGTTCATGTTGTTTGGGCCAGTGGGTGCTATCGCAGGAGGACTAGCAGGAAATCTCCTTGCTATGAATACAGAAACCAGCAATTTAACGGGAACGCTTGCCGGGGCAGCGATAGGGTTCGCAGTACTTGGGCCTTTGGGTGCCGTAGCAGGCGGTCTCATAGGGCACTTCATGTCCGCTGGCGAGTCTGCCAATCAACTAGGAGAGGATGTAGAAAATAGCAGCGGTAAACTGATGGGAGCCATGGCCGGAGCAGCAGCGGGATTTGCTGTGATGGGGCCTCTGGGTGCTGTTGCTGGAGGGCTTATCGGTAGCTTTATTGGTGCAAAAACAGAAACTAATAAAATGACAGGGGCTATTGCCGGAGCAGCGGCAGGGTTTATGCTCTTAGGCCCCTTGGGCGGTATCATAGGGGCAGCAGCAGGAGCATTCTTAGGAGCGAAAGTTAATGCAAAATCACTAGGCGATGCAGCAAAGCAAACAAGCAAAATGCTCTTATTCGCTGGTGCGGGAGCTCTGGCTGGCTTTGCTTTAGCTGGCCCAATTGGTGGTATTCTAGGAGGTTTCGGAGGAGCTGCCCTTGCTGCGTCTGACAAGCTTAATGGACTTTCTGGAGCAGCCTTTGGAGCCGCTACGGGTCTTGTTCTACTTGGCCCGGTAGGAGCCCTTGCGGGCGGTGCCATAGGTGGCTTAATTGGACACTTTAATAGAGCAGGACAGGAGATTAATAAATTTTCTACTGAAATGCCAACGTTTGATCTTGAGGGTCTTGACTCTCGTTTCACCGAATCAGGTGGTTTTGATTTTGGAGCTGAACGAGAGGAAACAGCCCCTCCTGAGGTGCCCGAACAAGAACTTTCTTTATTCGGCCAGTTACTTCAAGCCACAGGAAATGTGCTCACAGCTCAGTTCCAAGGAGCACTTACTGTAGCAAAAACCTCCGCCGAGCTTCACGGCAAAGCCCTTAAGGAAGGTGCTAAGGCTAGCGTTGAGCTGACTAAAGCCACTATGGCACTCAGTCCACTTGTTGCGGCTAGTCAGAGGGCGTCGATGGCTCTCTTAAACCTTGAGCAAGCATCAGACGAAGCCGGTACGAGAACTGTAGAAGCAAGCGATGAGCTAACACGATTGCGAGATACCGTAACGGGAGAAGGGCCGACGATGAGTCAGCTTACCCCAGAAGTGAAAAGACTTGCTTCGGAGCAGGCTGCGGACGTGGGCGTCGTAGAACGAGTGAAACAAAAATCAGAGGGCACGCAAATGAGCAAAGGGGCCATGATTGGCGCCTTTATCGGTATGTTCACTCCAGTGGGACCAATTATTGGCGCAGTGGTTGGTGCGGCTATAGGCAGTCAGATTGAAAAAGAAGACCCAGAGGCAGCTAAGAAAACCCTACAAAGAGCGGGAACAAAACAAGCTACAAATGTAGGCAAAGCAACAGCCACTTCTCTTGCTATGATAAACGAAGATTTCCTAAAGGCAAGTGAAGATGCGATGAGTAAGTTTACCGAGCAGTTTACTCATAGTCTGGGGAATGTTGATCCGGGCATTTTAGATGACATTAGTAATATTAAGTTTGACAATTCCTTATTAAGTGCTCCGGGGAGACTTGAAGCTGCTTCAAACGGAATAGAAGAAATGGGCAACCAGTTGGATAAGGCTCAGGAAGCTCTGGGGGATAGTGGTGGAGAGATTTCCAAGTTCTTGAAGAATATAGCATCAACAAGAGCCCAAAAGTCCATGAAGGAAATGGCCGACACCATGGATATGACTGATGGCAGCAACCAAAGAATGATAGGTGCCATGAAGCAGTTGTCCGATAATTTTGGAGGAACATCGGCAACTAGCGAAGAGATGGTGGCATCTCTAGATAATATTAAGGATGGTGAGCAGGGCCTAACAAAAGAGCAGAAAAAACAGGTTGCAGATAGAATAGCAGCCATAAACCTGCAAGGGGCCGAGGAGCTTAAACAACAAGCAATCATGGAAAAGACAAGAAGGCTGACAGAAGCCGTAGCACGATCCATGGATGCTCTAGCAGCCGGTTTGGAGAAGTTTACCAATATTGCAGCAGGCGCAATCACAAGGCTTGATATAGCAGTAAACGGCATATCAGCATCTGTTGATAGGGCTTTCTCTGACGAAGCTACCTTTACACTTCCTGAAAGAGTGAATCCTTTTGAAAATATAGACGCCTCCAGCACAGAAGAACTTGATGCCGCATTCGGTGCTATTGCAGCAAACATGGGTAAAGAGAACGTATCGGCTCTGTCGGGTATGCAAGATACGGTCAAGTTAGGGCAAATGCTTCCAGAGATTATGAAACAAACTGTAGACTCTCTAGGTGGTGAACAGATTGAAACACCGGAAGAGGTATTTGCAGCCTTAGAAAAAACCGCTGCTGACATGGGCTTGAATTTTAGAGATCTTCCGGCAGTTGTTCAGCAACAGATGGAGGCCAAGCTTAAGTCGGCAGGTGTAGGTAGACAGGGTGCAAGTGGCGCAACTACGAAGATGGCGTTGGCAGATGTCCTTAGCGTAGATGGTGGTGTTTTTGAAGAGTTCTCTGAGCTTGGGGATAAAGCAAAAGAGGCAATGGGCTCGTACCTTGGTTCTCTACATGCTATGGAACAGGCCCAGTTTAGGGCGGCTGAAATAAGAATTCAGATAGCACAGCAAGAACAGGCGGCGGCCCTTAAAACCCTAGCTATGAGACAGGATGTTGAGAAAAGAATAGCTACCATGATGGGCAAGGACACAGGCGGCTTTGCTGAGGCAACCGATGACTTAAGAGAGAAGCTAGAAACCCTAGTTCCAAACTTTGCTGCTGGTGGAGGAGATGTATTTGATCCTAACGCACTTGTCGAAAGAAGAAGACAACTAGAAGAAAGATCAACTAATATTAGATCGCAGCTTGGGGTTGGAGCAGAGTTTGATCCGGTAGATGCAGCAGACGCCTTTGCAAATGGAACAATGCAGGCTAACGACCCTCTTATTCAGGCTCTTGCCGATACAGAAGCCGAACTAGGAAGCACCAAGACAGCAATTAATGAATTAGCTGATGATACAACCAGACTCGCTGGCATAGAAGCGGACATGGTTAAGATACAAGAGTCTCGTATGTCTGCCAGAGAACGTACTAGATTCCAAGCCGGACAATTGGCTCGTGCAGAAGAAACTCAAGATCCAAAAGAGTTCCAGAGAATAATGGACGAAATTAGCAAACCTTTCGTTGCTATGCAGAAGTTTATGTCTGGTGGAGAGCTTAATATAGGTGATGCCCTTGCTCTAGAAGGTAACTTGGATTCGGTAGGAGCTGATTTTGGATTAGATAAAGCTCAAATAGAAGAGATTAGAGCTGTTATATTTAGTAAGCTGAATGCAGCGACAACGGGTGGAATAGGAGCTGGGCAAGACCTAGCTGGTGATCTCGGTATACCGCTACAGGGCAACTTTAGCGATGCGGCATTGCAACAGATACAAGATAATCGTGCTATAGGTGGATCAACTCAAGGAACGACGCCAGAAGAGCAAGCTCTGCTTGGCGAATTTCAGGATATATCACAAGACCAACAAACCGCTGTTAATGCGAACCTAGCGGCAGCTCAAGATGAGGCCAATAAAGCACTTGCTACATGGACTGACGAGTTGGCTAAAACTCAAGCAGGATTAGTAACTGCTGGGGCAGAGTTAAAGAAATTTAGAAGTATTGCAGAACACAGAGCGGAGGAGGAACTTCAGAGACAAATAGAGTCTGATCTTAGTAGCGGTGGCGGTGGCGCTGACCTTATAAGAAAAAATCTGCAATCTACACAGTCATCGGCGGCAATGGGGATTGATTTCGGATCAGCAGAAGGAGATATTCAAGCAGGGGCACAGATAGCGGATTCGATTCAGAGAATTACTCGGGCCGCTGCAAAGGGTGAGGAAGCGTCAGATCGAGATGTACAGAACCTTGCTATCTCTACCTTGGCAGGAAAAGGCCCAGAAGCCATAGACAAAGCGTTGATGCAACTAAATAATGTTAGTGAAGCCCAACTAGAGGAGATGAAGAATGCTAAAGAAACAGAGATATTGAAAAAGATTGAGGATAAGTTTGATAAAGATCGTTCCGGAACACTTGACGCAGAAGAACGAAAAGCCCTCGAATCTAGCGATGATTTTAGGACAAAAGACCAAGCAAGAGCGATGGCCACGGGACAGTTATTAAAAGAAACCATGGACAAAGATCTGTCTAGAGATCATGTGCTCGGCTCTGATGTCGGTCGAGCGGCTGAGAAAGAACTACAAGAATTATCGAATCTAACTCAGGAACAAAAGAACGCTGTTGCCGGTATGACGAGTAACGCAGCGGCAAACACCGCAGCGGCAGGTGGCACGTTCAACGAAGTAATGGGACTCGATTCGGTTAGTGGGGATCTCAAGGAGAAATTGTCACGAACAAGAGACGTTGGAGTGTTTGAGAATGAATTAAGAGAGGAAAAGGCAACCACTCCCGCAGCTAGAAAAGCGGCAGAAAGAGCAGCCAATGAGAAGAAGATCCAAGAGGCTAGACTTGAACAAGAGGGCCGACCTCTCGATCTGACTCGTCCAGCCGGAGCCCCCGGAGCTACTGGTGCGGCAGGTGCTGCTGGTGCAGCAGGCCAACAAGCCGCTTCCGATTTAAGGAATATATCCTCCGGTCTAGGTGCTGTAGGTAATGTAGTATCAGGTATTACTCCAGAACAAGAAGCTGCACTAAGGGACACGAGCCATTTCCAACCATTAAACAAGCTTCGGGTCAAACCTAAGAAGAAGGCCGGAACTGGTGGAGCACGAGGGAATGTTGGAGCACAAGGCCCAGCAGGTGTGACCATAAAAGACCGCCCGATGTTTGATGTTGACAATATGGATCTAACCGATGAAGAGTGGCTTGAGAAAATGGCCCGTGGGAAAGGAGGGGGCGCTGCTGGGGTTGCTAGAAATAAGGAGAAGGATCTCTTTATGGCCGACATGGTGAAAAGAGTGAAATCAGGAGCTGGTGGTGGAACCCCGGATCAACGTGCTAGGGCTAAAGAGATAGCACAACAAATGGGAGCGGGCACTGGCGGGGCACTAGATCCGGCAAACATAATGGCGAGTATCCAAGGAGGAGGTGCCTCTGGAAATGTCACTACCCTCACAGACGGAACAATGTTGCCTAGTGACAACATGATGGGCGCAGCAGACAGTCTTGGTAGGTCTATAGGAGAGAAAGGTGTACTTGGAACAGCGAAATCAGGGTTATCTTCTGCTTTAGGTATGGCTTCTACTGTAGGCGCTGCATTTAAGAGAAAAGAAAGACCAACAACGCATGTGGCTGCTCCGGCAATGTTAGGTGTTGAAGATCCTAACGACCCAAGAGGCTTTGATGTAAAAAAGGTTGGTGTTGGAGAGAGAGATACTGGTCGCAAAATGATCGGATCTAGAAAGGGCCTAGAAGAGAAGCGTACCCGAATGGAGAAGAACCGTGCTAAAATTGAAGAAGATATAAGCAAGGTAGAAGCTGGGTTTGCTAAGAGTGGTAGAGATTCGTCTAAGAGCGAACGCCTAATACAGTTGAAGTCACAAAAAGAAGCTTTAGATAAGAGCCTTGGAGGGCTAGACGAATTCCTAGGGCCAAAGGGAACCGTCGGGCCTGCCGGAGGTTCTCCTATCGAAATGGCAGCAGCAGCGGCCAAGGCAGCACAGTCAGTAACAGCAGATAAGACCACGCATCCCGGTGGCGTTCCTCAGGGTGTTATGGAGGCGATGCAACGAGGCGATCTTAAAGCAGGGGCCCAAAGTAAGGAAAAGATTGCTGCGCAGCTACTTGCTGCTAATCAGGCAGCAGAAGGCAAAGTGCTAGATATAGGAGGAGAACAGGTTAGGCAGAAAGCTATTTCAGCGGAAAGCCTTGGTCTGGAAAAAGACGATCCCCGGCGTGTAGGCCCAGAGCAGGCAGAAGTCGATCAATTCACAACAGTGGGAGAAATGATAACAGCGGCAAAATTCCCAGAGGTTGCAATGTCTATGCAAAATCTGGCAAACGCCCTGAACGGAGTGCAAGACGGTATTGTATTGAAGGCAGAGATATCTCCGATACAAGTAAACTTAATGATGAACAATGTGGTTGGACAGTTAAATACAGCAATTCAGGTTGGAATTCTTGAGGAGCTAGCTAACCCAGAAGGGCCTCTAAGACGGGCCATTCAGGACGCTGCTAATTCAACTAAGAGCCAGCTTAATACATAATAGGATAATAAAATGACTACAAGTGGAGTGTCAGTTAAATATGGCAATTACGTAATGGAGCCAGCTCCATTGTTGTCATACTCTAGAGAGGTTTTCAGAACCGCCAATAATGAGGAAATTATAGGTGGTCTATATACCATTAGTCTAGAAGGAACCTTGTGGCCTCCGGGAAGAGACGCAAAAGGCCCTGATGGCCCTAAGCCTTTGTTCGATTCTAAGAACGACTTGATGACTGCCTTTAATCAGGACTACAAAAGATTCCTTGTAGAGTTTTCAGGAACAGATGGGTGTCGAGGGTCTGTGGTCTGTGGTCATCCACATATAGCATCTCTTACTGTTGATAGTCCAGACAATTGGTCTAGAAGGGGCAATTATTCCATAGAGCTAGTATTTGGAGCTTCATCTATATCTGGAACCGGAGATTTTATCGGTGGATGGGCCAATGCCAACACAGTCACTGGAATGCTTCAAAGTCTAGATGTTGATCATAGTGTGGAATACTTAAGAAAGCCATACGATTATGGTGGAAATCATTTCGGCCCTGTTATTCAGGTCAATAGAAACATAACGGCTCAAGGTCTTCCTATCGGAACTGGTGATTCGGCTTCTTTCGGACTTCCGGGCACTCCGGGATATTGTAACACCGGAGAAGGAATTGGATGGGATGGTTTTAGTCAGGCATCTAGATATGTTAGTGGCTTAGTTTTAGGAGACGGTAATAGCCTTTCAACGGGAGAGATAGATCTTACCGATAATATATTTAGTATTATTGATGGTAAAGATGCCGAGCCTAGAGCTTATCTAACGAATAGGTCTGTTACTGCAAATAAAAGAGGCGGCAATGTAAGTCTTTCTGATGAATTTATACTTATATTTAAAAAAGCCCCCTTCGCTAGTACAACGGGAGATGGTGGGGTAAATGATGACTTTCCTGTTATTGATAACTTTAACCTAGATGCTAGCCAGTCAATAGAGAATGGTATTCATACCATTACCATGGCTGGAGATGTACAAGGCATTAATAATTATAGGGTTGCTAGTGGTCAGCTTGTAAAGATAGACACTGCCTTTGAAAATGCCTCTGGCTATCTTGAAGCTGTAATTAGTCACTCCGGTTTTTTCAATAGGGCTGCTGAGCTATATAGTGGCTCACTTGTTGCTCATTTTCCCGGAAGAGATTCTTTACCCTTAAATGAAGTACCAAATTCCCAAAGCTACGGATATAATATAGGTGAGGGAACTATTAGTTATAGTTTTGATTATAATACTAGACCTCAAAACTGTTACTCTGGAGCACTATCAGAGAATATTAGCATAACGCAGAATAGACCGACAGATGTTCATGCTAGCTTGACCATACTAGGTCGTCAAGCAGGCCCTATTTTGCAGGCTATAAATACAGTAACAGCATGGACAACAGAGTTAAGCATTGAAGCCGTTATTATACCTTATACAGGATGTGGTACTGAAAACGCAAAGGGACATTTAGACCTATGGGTCAATGCACCTACTGGGGCTACGAATGGGTATGACGCCTTCGTCGATGCTGTTTCTGGGTCAATACTTGAAAAACATGGACAGGTATTTAAAACCAGCGACTCCGAGTCTTGGGATATTAAAGCAGGAAGATACACAAGAAGCGTTGGGTGGATTCATGCCCCTTGTGATTAAGAGAAGGATTATAAAAATATGACAGCAGGACATCAGCTTTGCACACCACCGAATGTCTATGGGCCCTTTAAACAAACACTCTTCTTAGGGTGTAGTGTAAAGTCCTTTAGCTGTACTATGGGTTGGAATGAACAGTCCACTAGCATTACAGTGGAACTTGTAGAAGATCCATGCAAACCTGTTGGTGCAAAAGATAAGGTCTATTACCCAAAACCGGGAGTGCATAAGTTTTGGAACAAAGCCGACCCCGGATTTTCTTTTCCAAGTATAGGTTCCCCAGTTTATTTCAGAATTGGCGCTGGAACAGACCCCGCAAATACCGAGGACTTTGAGTTTGCTGGAGTTGTTCAGTCTTGGACGCAAACCAATAGCTCTGACGGAAATCCTACGTATAGCGTAAACATATCTGATCCTCGCTTTCTTCTTCAAAATCTTGAAATCATCATATCTGATTATGCTGGTAGCGTTGAGAATGTTTATAATCTTGTTAATGCATATGGCTACCTTGAATCAGACTTTGGATACCTATGCTATGATGCTTTTATCGGCGGTGCAAAATTTGGCTCACCTGCTGGCCCCGCTACAGTTGGCCCATGGGGCTTTGGTGGAGCATTAAGCAATGAGAACGGAACACCATGGGCTGCGTTAAAACCAGCGATACAAAGCCTTTTAACTGGAAACAATGGTAGTGCCGGTGCACGAGCTTATAGCCCTCACTCGTATGCTGTTTTTAGAGGCAACAGTAATATTCCCACAGAGTATATGGGTGAACTAGCAGCCGATCTTGATATTGGGCCACAGAACACCTCAAATGGCTGGAATGGAAATGGAAAGGCGGCTACTTATTACGTAGACATCTCAGAGATACCTTTTGCGCCTACTTTCTACAGGCTCTCTGGCCCTAGTATGAATTTACTAGATATAATAAGCCAAGTTAGCAGCGATGCGGGTTGCGACTATTATGTCGAACTAATGATTACTCCGCAGCTAGATAAAATTATTAAGATCAGATGTGCCAAAAGAAGAACCCAACCAACTCTCGGAACGAATCCTCCTGCCGGTGAAATAGCTGATTTTATAGACGCTCAAACAGGGGTTACTACCAAGAACCTAGGTCGTGAGTTGAGAAACGAGCCTACGCAAGTTTTCTTGTACGGTGGTTATGTTCAAACCCCATATCAGCAGCTCTATGGCTATAAGGGGGAAATAGTTCAACACTGGGGATATGATACCGAAGGATATTTAAATCCAACTCAAAGAGTAGCTTTTGGGGGAATGCCACTTTGGGAAGTGAACCTAGACTTAAGGGGAATTAATATAGACCTACATACACCTTTGGGTGCTGATAGGGCTATAGTTGATGAACAAGAATTCCGATATGCTCTTGGAGATTTTGACTCATGGATAAACTGGGCAATGCTAGGTAGTTGCAGAAGTCTTGGCAGTGGCAAAGGAACCCCGTTGGGAGCGTTGCTCCGATCTGCCTATGACATGAAGGCCACCTTTAATATACCTGTTGGTCTGAAGAATGCTGTTGAGGATGGTCTTGATATAGATGCCTTCGCTGGAAATATACAACATAATTTAGGAAAAATAAATGCTAAGTTTGCATTACAAGACAACACTAGTAGAGACAAGGAAGATGTTAAAAAAGTTCACGCTTGGCTTGCAAGCTATGCCGACGAACATTATGGTAAAAAATTCCTAGTAAGACTTCCTTTTGTTTGTTATTATTATGAGCCTGATTCAGGACAAACCTTATATTCAGATCTACCCACTTCTGATGGTGGATATCCAGCTCCGGGGGCTTATGATATTCTTTCTCTTACTTGGCCCGGAACGGGAATAGATTTCTTTTCGGATGATAAGGGCAAGATACAGTGTTTCGGGAGATTTATAGGAAACCTACCAATTGTATCAGGAAGTGGTGTTGGAAGTGGAAACCTCACAGACGAACTTGGGGAAAGCTTTATTCAAGGACAGGGTCGTGATGGTCACGATTCGGTATGGGTAAAGGCCGAAGTAGAAGAAAAGATTATAAATTATTATAATAATGCCACAGCTTTAATAACATTTCCGGGGCCAGTTAAATATAGTGGTCAAGAAGTAGGTGCTGATGATAACTATGCGGGAACGGTAGAGATATTAGCTCAGCACGGAATTCCAGCAACGACGGGACAGGCTCTCATTAGGTTTGACCCGAAGCTTGGCAAGGGCGATGTAAGCATGGGGAAGGCAAAGAAACGTGTCACTCCCGATCAAGCTATGGTTCCCATGAAAAGCAATACTACGAGATATGGGCCGTGGGGGATGAACGGGCCTCCGGGGCCAGTAAAGTTTGAGCAAGATGATGGTCTTGTTCCTTGGGAATGGGGTGGCCCTCAAGGTCTTATATCCTACACAACGATGTCTGCCGCTGCCATGGAAAAGGTTATAGATGGCCTTACTCTTATGCAAGTGGGCGAAAGAGGCGGATTTACTCTTCCCGGATTTCCAGTAAAGAAACTGGGCGAAGAGATTATGGATGCAACCAAGATGTATGGAACTTTAGTTTTAACTACATCTAGCACAACCCCCCCTTACAAAGAAGTGGTTACAACCGCTACAGATGGAGCATTCGGCCCCAACATAACTTCCATCGCAACTAGCATTAACGATGGAGGTGCCACAACCACCTTTGAGTTTAGCACATTTACTCCGTCCTTTGGTAGAATGGCAAAGCTTAATGCTGACAGAATTAAGAAAGCTGCTGACACAAGAAGTAAGCTTTTCCGACAGATGAGAGACCAGAAAAAGTTTGCTGGAAAGCTTAAGGCCGCCTCAGAAAAAGCTAGTAAGCAAATAAAAGACATAAAAAAAGAAGGAGATAAGTCCGTATCTCCGGGCTCAAAAGATCTGGTTGTAGGTAAGCTGCCAAAATCAGTGGAGAGAAAGGCTACCACAACCAGTCCGCCAACTTCAAGAGATGATGTTGAAAAGAAAGATGGTTATAGACAGCCTGTTGCGGGAGATTCTACGGTTAGGGAAAAAGGAGCCTCTGATGTAGAAAAATGGAAACACACTTCTGTAATGAGCCAAGATGGTTATCTAAGACCAGTATCCCGATTTCAAGGTGGTGGCTCTTGGGAATTGCCCAGATACACAGTCAAGATTGATTCCTCATGTACTGGAATACCCCATCAAACAGAGCAGATAACTCCGCCCCTTGACGGTGGCCCCGGAAAAAACAACACCTATCCGGAAATATCTACTCTCTATTTAGACCCAATGGCATCACCAGCCACTCCTAAGCATGCGAATAGCGGCGACGTATATGATTTCCATACTGATGTAGTTTCTATGGGTTTTGAAGATGCACCACCTTCTTCTATAAACTTATATGAATGGGAAGAGGCCGGTAAGGCTCACCCTGAGGATGTAAGGTTTATGGCTTTACGTGGGCCTCTTGTAATGCACGGCTGGGGATATGACCTAGAGGGCAAACCTGTACCGAACCTAGCAGACTCAGAAGATAATGCTCAGGCAGGAACATTCGAATCTACCAATTTAACAAATAAATTCCTAGATAAGTGGCTCAGGAAGCCGCACACTTGGCCCCTAGCTCCCGTTGATCTCAGGCTTGATAGGAAGAGGGGTGTTTGGACTGTACCCAATAGCTTTAGGATAATTCACGCTCGGATTACTGGAGGCGACCTGCTGCCCGGAGAAGACAGCAAGGCAGTTCAGATGGTCAATGGTGGATCTATCTATGACGGAGAAGGTAATGAAATTTCAGATGGTAATATCCATGTGTATAATCCTGAGTGGAGTCCAAGCATTTCCAGTGGCGGCTATTTCTATGCCTATTATGACACTCTTGATTGCAAGTATTATCCAATAATACCATCTGGCGGTGGTGGTAGCGGAGGCGGCGGCGATGGTGGTAGTGGCTGTTGCAGTCTTGTTAGTGATTGTAATCCTTGTTGTGATAGAATTGATGCAAATACCTTTACGGGGTATGATTGGAATTGTCATGATTTCTCTGGTTGTTTTACCGGCACTGGGGGCGGTCTAATAACTAACCATGAAGCCGGACACTTAGTGTTCAATAGCGGAATTAAACTAGAAACAATATCAGGCTCTATGGGTGATGATGCTAATAAGATTTATGTAAGTGCCGAAAGATTTGTAATGGACAGGGACTCCTCAGGAACCCTAATGCCATTAGTATCAGATCAAAAAGGAGCTGTCACAGTACCTCCTTGCGAAGGCGAGGAAGTAGCGGGCAGGGGATGGTTTAAAGATTTAACCTTTTCAACGGGATTAAGCATTATCGCTGATCCCTGCGCCAACGAGACTACTAGTTGTGGGTGGGAAATTGCAAGCACCCTAGTGCTTCATGATTGGGCGGGCTGTAGTGGTTGTGCGTCCCTTAATAATGCTGACTGCGATTGCCACAAGAAATTTGCTGCCGATGTTGACGGTATTGAGCGTGCTGACGGTGGTGGTGGTGGTGGTGACGACAAAGGAGTCCAAAGTTCTGGACAGCCTCTAGAAACCCTTATTACAGGGCCCGGTATTAAGTCAAGGTACATGGCCATCAAGGGCTCAAATATGGAGGGTGGTAATAGGCATCTTGCAGCTCACGAATTACGCCTTGGTATTTGCGTAGACAATATTCCTTGTTGCGGGGTAGACGACAATAAGACAGATGCTCAAAGAATTGGTGATAGTGGGGACGATTGTGATCAGAACGCCACCACACGTTCTATATGCAATGGTAAAAAACCTGAGAATCCCACTAACCTTGTGGGTGGTGCTGGTATATCTATCAGTGGGCTAGATGGAGACCATGGAGAATGCTTTGCTGTATTCAACACTACTCTTATGTTTTTGGATGAGAAAGAGACCTCCAAGCAACGAATTAACGACCCTTGTAGATATACGCAAGACAGTGCGGGTTGCGGTATAAATAATTATTGCGCTGACGAGATATCTACGGGAGTATTTAATGTCAGCCAAATAAAGCTAGGGTGTGGCTTGCAAATGTCTGGGGGCTATGAGCCGTGTGGGGAGACAGAGAGATGTGTAACTACCCTTAGCTTGAACCCTTGCGTTCCAGCAGCTACGGGAGTAAGGGTTGTTAAAGACCTATGTTGTTCTGGGGATGGCTTTAGAGTGCAATACACAACGCTCAGATTTACAGAGTGTGGATTATTTACTGGCGTTATAAATGACGATCCAGACTGTTAGAATTTATGGAGAATAGGATATGCCAAAAGACTTATTTATAGGACACAAGAGCAATGGCGAATGCTGTAGGTGCTGCATAACTTGCTACGACGTAGGGAAAGATGGTGAGATCGTCGCTGCTCAGAATACCTCCACAGCCACTCAAGCTGATGGAGCCTGCGTGTGTCAGCAGCCTGAGGGGGGTGCGGCCAACCCAGATGTATATTCATGGATAGGTGGTTGTCCAATGAGCTGTTGCTCTTGCTTTCCTACTGGCGACCTATGTATGACTCTAAGGGTATTCAATTCAGCGGGAGATATAGGCACATGTCCTCTTGATGGAACGGAGATATTATTAAGCAGGTGCGCTTGGACATCTGATGACTTAGAGAACGAGGTGGGTGGAAAAACCTTGTGTCGAAATATTCCAATAAACAATAACAATATTCCGTGTTATACAGACCCAAATCCGGAAGCAAAAACTAGCTTAAGGTATGGAGTGCAGCGTAGGGATGGTATCGTTAATTTCCCCGTAGAAGCAAACAACGCCTATGAAAAATGGGGCTATAAAGGAAAGCTATGCACAAACGACGATACTGCCTTTGGAACAGGCCCTGACGACAGGGGGGAATGGGTGACAATAAGTTTATGTTGTTGCGATACACCGACAGCAGGTGGAGGCACGGTATTAGGCTGGTTTACTGACATGGACGATAGACCACCACCGGGCCATCCCGAACAAGTTTACAACATCACTAAGGAAAATCCGGGAGATTGTCAAACATGTTCATATCAAATGATTTGGGATTGGAATAAATTTGCTGTACCGGGAGAGGCTGGCACTTGGTATTGTAGTCAGCCTAGTTGGGAGCATAGCCATGAGTCAGAGGAGCTTGTTCCCATATGCAAAAACCATGATGGAGAGGGGTTTGGATGCACCAATCAAGGGTCGCATGTATTGCCTTGGACTCTAATACTTGGGAATTGTCCTACCGGCTGTAAAACTGAAGACGACTGTGACGGCTTTCTGCTTAAATATGCGGTTTCCGGAGTGTATTATAATTGCAATTGCTGCCAAAATGGGCCAGATGAGGATGATGATACTGTAATAATGGAAGCAACGATTACACCCTGTGCCGGATCGTGTGGAACACCCGTAGAGGTAGACTGCCACTGCTGGGAAGATCCAGAAGGGTGCGACGAAGGTTGCACCTAATGGATTACTCTAAATGCATATGTAGTTCTACTGGGTATTGCGAGCTACTGAAGCAAAAGGTTGGCCCTAGTCTACTAAGGTCTTGTAACAAATGGACTGAGGACTTAAGAAGAAGCGTGGCAAGCTCTAACAGGGCTCCCTTGCGAGACAAGGCAGGAAATATTTCATGTAGATATTATGAAGCTTCGTTTGATAGATATATTACTACACACGAACTGCTAGAACTCTGCAAAGAAAACCTAATACCTCAGTTATATGGGGTTGACTTAATAGGTGTTGCTGGAATCCCACGCTCTGGGATGTTGGTCGCTTCTATGGTTGCTTTATTGCTACGTCTACCTCTCTATTACATAGATGAAGAACAGGGCCCTTTAATTTTAAATTCTGCCTCTACCTTTGGGGGTAGGAGAATGGCTCATTTTAAGGAAGGCCAAGGAAAGATACTGATTGTTGATGACTGGGTATGGAAGGGAAACGAGATGAGGAGAATAAAAAATATATTAAAAAGCTTTCCCCCGAATTTTCTTTTTGCAGGAATCTTTGTGGATAAAAGTTCTACGGATCTTGTAGACTTTTCTGTACATGTTGTAGATAAACAAGTCCCATACTGCGAATGGAGTATTTTTGAAAAGCATATACCCGGAGTAATACTAGATCTAGACGGTTTACTATGTAAAGATGCGCCGTATCAAATATTAGATGACGAAGATAAGTACCGTGAGTTTATTTCTGAGGTTCCTCCTATAATGCATCAAATTCCTAGAAACGGCAGTTGCCATACTGTCTTAACTGGGAGGTCTAATAAGTATAGAAAAGAGACAGAGGTGTGGTTAATGGAAAACGGAGTTAATTATAGAAACCTTGTTATGTACCCCGAGGATATTGATATTCCTAAAAACTATGACTTTTCTTCATGGAAGGCAGAATATTTTTTAGAATCTAACGCTATATTACTTATAGAGAGCAATTGTATTCAGGCACAGTTAATTTTTAATAAAAGCGGTAAGCCAACTCTGTGCTTGCCTAAAGGAAGGATGTTTAAATGACACACGGAAAAGATAGAATGTGTACGGAAAACGGAGAAGAGATTTCCGAAGAGAGAGCTAAATTTATTAGGGACAACGGAGCCCAAGAGTGTATATGCGACGGGCCCGGTAACTGCCCTGTCTTTCAAGAGTATATGAGTCCGAATCTTCAGCGATGGTGTAAAAAAAGCCAGACTTATCGTTCTAAATTTCTCCATATGGGAGATACCAACTTGAATGGATCTAGAGCTGGGTACAACAAGCAAACCCAAGAGAGAGTGGAGCTGAAGAAACTTGCGGATAATTTTGACAGTGCCGTAGGAGAATTAGAAAATGCGGGCTTCGATCTAGATAGCGAGTCGGAGGGACTAGGAGATACTATTGAGAAAGTTTTAGGAAAATTTGGTATAACAAAAAAAATAATGACTAAGATATCTGGTCAGAAGGATTGCCGGTGTAATAAAAGACGGGAGTGGTTGAACAAAGTATTTAAATATACGAGAAAAAACGATGACCAATGATAGCTCATCTAAAGAAAAATCCCTGCCCTCTAAGGGACTTGGGGATACAATAGAAAAGATATTATTAAAAATAGGCATTAGTCAAGCAAAAGTTAAGTCGTTGTTAGGAATTCAAGATTGTGGATGCGATAATAGAAAGGAGTTTTTAAATAGAATTTTTCCTTATTGACCTTTAATATAGGGAGTCAAAAATGAATCGTAGAAAATTACTGAAATGTGGTTTTACGGGTGCATTAGGTATCACCCTTTCCCTAAATACCTTAGACATTTTTGCAAAAGATTTGACTCAAGAAGGTTTTTGCGGCGCTGGACAACCAGAATATGGAAGTCGCCTTAGACGATTGTTAAAAAACAAGAAACGTCAACCCCTCAGTTTGTTTGGTGGTAAAAGAGCCAGCAAATGGGGCAAGAATAAACTTTCGTATTATATAGTGGATAGAGACAATGATCTATCCGTTGATATTTGGGATCAAGAATTTAAAAAAGCTTTTGATTCTTGGTCAGAGATAACTCCTCTTGAGTTTACGTCCGTTTCAAGCTATGATGCGGATATGATTATAAGTGTTAGTGGAAGAAGAAGGCAGGGCTTCGGTAAAACGGGCGGTGTCTTAGCTTGGGCGCAGTTGCCTTACACTAGCGATTTTGATGGACAGTTATGGAGTGTTTTTGATACGGCAGAGAACTGGATACTGCCAGAAGAAAACAACGGAACCGTCCTTCGCTCCGTTGCTTGCCATGAGATAGGGCATCTTCTGGGGCTTTCACATTCTTCTGATCCGGAGGCGTTAATGTATCCTTACATCAACGATGCTATTAAGCCTAGGGCAGATGATATGAAAAAGATCCAAAGACTTTACGGTCTTGACTAAACAAATCAGCTTGGTGGGAGGGCTATTCTAGCCTTCCTGCTTTGCTGCATTGGGCTTATAAACAAACCATCCACGATTAGGAAGGTAGCCCCTATTGTTTTCGGCATAAGCCTTTTCATTTATTCTCTGCTCTTTCTGTTTCTCAGATAGCTGATCCCATCTAATCTTAGGATATATTTGGCCGCCTTTTTTGGTTCTTCCGAATACAACCTTAGCTCTGCACTCACGACACGCTACTTCTAGCCAATCGTTTTCACCGCTATCTCTACGACAAACAAACTTAACGTTGCTGGAATCGCACTTTCCACAAGAGTCATGTTGAAATATCTCCTGTACCCGTGCTATTTGTTTGAAGAGACTATCTTCTTCTTCAGCCTCTACTTCAAACCATAATTCGTTTGTGGCTTTAATTTTCGCTTTCATTTTTTACCTTTTACATCAAAAGTTTCACGCCAGTTATTATCATATCCGGTCAAGTCTTCTGAAATAGAAGACATGTTTCTCTGATAGTCTGACAGGGTGGTTAAAAGAAGTCTACCTTGAAGATTGTTTACTTCTCTAATAGATTCTATGTTCGCATGTGCATTACCTATTAAATTAACAAGATTGATATCTAATCTTTTACACATTTGATTAATAGCTAATATCTGTTGGTCTGTAATATTTTCTTCTGAAGCCATCACATCATCCTCCGAAGCATTAGTCATTTCCTCAGCAGTAACAATCCTAAGCTTTAAGGCTCTTCGCAAAGCCTTTCCCTCTGCTCTGGTATCTGCTGTTGCAACCAGATGGTCGTTAAAAGGATAGGGAATTTTATCATATCGAACATCTACGCACCCATCAACACTGACTGTTGAATCGCTAGAATATTTTTTAATAACAATAGTGTGCTTAATACTACAACTCCCCTTTGCAGAAGGAAGTTCCAGTACCTCGCTGCTTGAGGATATAATTTCCCCATAAAGAGCCTCTGTAACTCTTCGCAGCCCATCTACCGTAGGGTTCCCCTGCTTCAGTTCGCTGTCATGAAGCTGATCTAGCACATACTCGCTCCACTCTGGATCTATCTCTGTATATACAACCTCTTGATCACTATCATTTCCACTTTCGATATCTTCAGCACTAATGGTTGCTACCATGTCTTCAAATTCATTTTTATCGTTCATATTTCTATATACCTTTTAGTTTCCTTTGGAAAAGATTTTTTAATGTCCTCTAACACGCCTATTAAATTATTTAAGGTGTTTCTCAAATACCTTTGTGAAATACGCTGTGTCTGTTTAATCCTAATCAGCACCAAGCCTTCTCCTAGCACGAGGCCTGTTTTTTCGGCATCAGATCTTTGGTTTCGCACAAGGTTGGTTTCTCCCCATACTGGTTCAAAGTGAGATGGGCCGTCCACCTCTATAACTGTTCTTAAGTCCTCTATATATAGGTCTGTCTCAAGGGCTTTATTTTTAAGCCAATGTTCCTTATGGAATTGTACCCTATATTTTCTTTTTGTAAGCTCTTCCAATAAAAAACGTTCAAGTTTTGATCCAAATTTCGCTGCGTTGCGTATGGCATCACCGCCCTTTTTTATGAGGGCATTTTTCTCACCTTCTGTCTTTTTGTCCCAAGAATCTTTGCCTATCTTCGATCTTTGATTTCTTTCAAAATCAGACATATTGTCCCATACTTGACCCTGAGTTTCGCTAATTTTTATTTTTGTTTCTTGCTTCCTTTCTTTACCTTCTGTTGGATGTTTGGCACGACCGTGTTCTAGAGCTTTCTTTTGAGCATCTATCTTATCTCTAGAAAGCAAGCCTAGACTACGTGCATCTCTCCTGACCTTATTAGGATATGTTCCAACTAGCTTGGATATTGCTATCCAGCTCATTTCTTGGTTGATATAGGTTTCTCTCAAAAAAGCACTTTTTTCTTTGTCATCTAATGAAAAATACTTCTTTGCATGTTGTTTAATGTTCATTTTTAAATCTCTTCTAAATCTAAATCTTCAGAGATACCCACGGGTTCTTTGAATAATTTTTTAAGGACTTCAAATATTTCTTTATTAGCCGCAATCAGTTCAATGCTATCGTTTTGATAAATACTTTTAAGATAATTATAATCACAGTTCTGTAACATAGTCCATTCTAAAGACCTGACATAAAAATATTTCTTTTTAGGAAGCACTAATTTACTTAACATTTCCGTTGTTGACATGTCTGTTGACACCAGAGTTCCCTCAAAGTGGTACGCTCGTAGTGGCTGAAAGACTGGGAATAGAGCAGGAACCTCAGATAGTAAAGGAGACCCCGAAAATAGACAGCACTTCTTTCCAGTTTGAGTGAGTGCAATCATTTTATTAAGCAGGCCTTGATCCATGCCCTTCATTAAAACACCTATCATAGTACTATTTTCCTCTTTACCTCTTTAAGTTGTTCGGAATATTCGGACAAGCCAAAAAACGATAGAATCTCACTTATCGGTTCAAAATATGTTCTGTTCCTTACCGAGGCTTTAACTATTTTAGCCTTGGATTTTTTATCATTATCTGATAACTTTGCATTTACAACCTCAAGCATGCTTTCCTTATCGGTGAAGGTATCCACTCCGGATATAGCCTCTTTAGATAACGCAGCAACAGAAGAGCCAATAATAGCAGCATCATACCAAGTGTTGTCTCCTAGGTCTACATATAGGTCTGTAGAAGCCATAGCATTTGACCGAGTTGGTAAGTCTACATTCCCTAGGTAATTTACGAAATCTACTTTCTTTGAGCCGAATATTTTGACATTATAGGAACTACAAAGAGACTCTATTAACTCTTTTCTTTTCATATCGAAAGGCATATAGTCTGTAAATATCATAATTTCAGACTTTAATTTTGGATCATATTCCCCTCGATTAACCTGAGCTATCATAGCGCCGTCCACAAAGCCCAAGGATGGCACCTGAGGTGATTCTGATGCCCCTGTCGCTATATGGGCGTTTATACCTTCGCTAACGTCTCCAAGGCATACAACGCCTGTGTCTGGATATCTTGACATAGCTATTTGCATCTCTTGAGATCTTAAATCTTTTGGATAGCAGAAGACAATATTGGGCTTAACTTCATCAAACATGTCCATTGCTGGCTTGTTATGAGGCTCCCAAAAAATTATATCTGTGCCGTCAATGCAGTTCAACGAAGACGCTATGCCGTGACTCAGCCTTGTGGGGGCTAGACTAACTATAAATTTCATTTTATTTTTGCTGCCTTTGCTATATCTTTAGATGTGTCTATATCTATTACTTTAATTTTATCATTTTGAATACACTTGATTTTACCACCCTTTTCTATGACCTTATTGATAATCTCAAAACCGAACAGCTTCTTATTTTTTTTATTATAAGCCAAGTCCTTAAAGTACTCAAGCTCTTTCCCTTCTAAATAAATCATTTGGTTCCACTTAAGGGGCAAGTCATACATCATGTGCTCTAAATAACCTGAGTCGTTGACCACACACCCAACCTCCCCCTCCCCCATCGTGTCTTTGGAGATAGAGGTGCAGGAGAAACTATAGTCTAGTTCTTGCAGGGCGGCCTCATTGAACACTAAGTCTCCATAAAGTATCATCACGTTTTCACTATCAACGGCTCTTAGGCCCATTGCTATACTGCGTATAACATTAGTAGTGTCAAAAAATTCATTTTCTATTTTAATAATATTTTTGGGGCTTTCGGACATCAGCTTGTCTGCCTGAAATCCGCACACTAAAATAACTCTATAGTTACTAAAGGTATTTTCTATACTGTTTAATTGACCTTGAAGTATTGTCTGGTTGTGGTGTAATTTGATTAGAGACTTTGGGCCATAGGACTTCATTCTTCTACCCACTCCAGCAGAAGGAATTACAATACAAATTTCCTTGTCTGTCTTATAGTCTTTCCTGATTATTCTAGTATGTTTGTTCATTTGATAAAAACGCTTTCTTCAATCTGTAGGGCTATTAGGTCTAATTCCATAATTAAATTTAAAAGCGAATCTAGGTTTTTTATAACAAAGTCATTTGGAATAACTCTTTTGTTTATAAAATAAGGAGTTTCTGCTTCCTGTATGTTTGGTAGCACGAGTGCTATCTTGGTCGGGTTGGTATTGAATAGATTAACTAAGTTGGTTATTACATTCTCATGGGCAAAGTTAAATCCTCTTGGGATAAATCCAAATATATCACAATCTTCATTTGAGTATATCTCAGACGGATAAGATGGGCTTTCATATATATTATACCAGACCTTCAGTCTTTTGTGCTTTTGCTTCGGTTTTCTCCATTCTTCTGAAACAAGAATTACTGAACTAAGCTCGGACATATATCTTCTGTTTTAAATATATAGTTATTACCATTTTCTTCAAACTCTTTAATCTTATCCTCTAGTCTAACATGGAAAGAATTTCCGGCGTGCTTTTTGTGCAATAAGATACTAGCGATGGTTCCGTGAGTGTACTCTTTCGCTACAGCAGTGCCAACACGCTTCATTTCTGTTTGTAGTGATGTCTGTAGTTCAGAGCTAAATTCGGAAGGAACTTCCTTCCCAGCTTCAAATGTTATGTAGTATAAAAATTTTTGCTGCTTAGTTTGGTCTATAATTAAGTCAGCGGCTTCCCGAGGGTGAATGTCTTTTTTTAGAAAGGACTGTACCTTCCACTTGAACTTTTTATATTCTATCTCGTTTTCCATAAACCTTACCGTGTCAGTAGTTATAATGTCGGTATTGGTTGATGCTACCGTTACAATACTAGGTGGGTTATCTTGACTACTAAGGCTTTTGAGTGTTTTGTCTAAGTCCTCAAGAGACTGACCCTTGTTGAAAAACACCATTGCCTGATATTTAACTTTGACTTGTTTGTGAACTATGTCTTCCCATTCATGGTTAGCGTATCTATCTCCCCACTCTTTAGATCTCCTATACAGGCAAATCCTATCGTTAATAACAAAGAATTCGTTAGCAAACTCATCATAGACATCTATTACCTCGGCACCCACTTCTTTGTAGGCATCAATCCTATCCATTTTGCAACCTATTTGTACTTGCCCTCTATTAACTGCGAATATGCAATCTTTACAGGCTGTATGAACTTGACTAATTTCACTCATGGTCTTTTCGCCTCCAGTATATATCTAAAGCCAGCTATTGCTACGAGCCCTATTTCAAAGGCTTGGGATTCTAGTTTTTCTCTAAGTGCATGGACAGAGCACATTTTATAACGGCCATTTAACAACTTATCAGATGCCGTTTCCATGCTTATTTCTCCGTTGGTAAAGGACTTTGCAACCTGAAAGCAATCTACGCCAGATATTTTAACTATTCCTTGGTGCCTGAGTTTTTTTACAACTATATCCAAGATGTTTGCTCTTTCGTCATACTCAAGTACGTCCAGTAGCTCTATCTCGTCATATACAGAATTGGGCAGGTCTTCTATGCTGCTATTGTCAATAACATCAATTTCTTTGCCGTCTGGTTGGATTGAGGGAGAGCTTTTCCCATTGACATAAACAAGTGCTCTTTTTAACATATGTAGCTTTCCTTTATTGTGATGTAGAAAAGAATAGGTTTGAAATATAAGTAAATATGTGGTTCCATTTTTTTATAAAACCTTCTTCCTCCGTGAAGTATTTTTCCACCACTGTCTTGCGTGCATTCTCCCCTATATTACCGTTGCTGCTTAACGCCTTTTGCACTAAGGCTGGGAGTTCATCTAGGTGGGCGAATAGGAATCCGTTTTTTCCATTGTCGATTACATTCTTAATATCTATAGTATTAGGGGCTATTACGATACACCCAGAAGCCATAGCGTTTAATAGCTTAATATCTAAAGCATTCCAAGTGTTAATGTATACCTTGGCATCGTTTAAAATGTCTTCTACAGACTTGTCTTTACGAAACACTTCTTCGGGCTTATAGTCATGAGGATACAGAGAATTTTCAAATAGTTTTATAACAGGGGCCGGAACATTGTTATCTATTACTATTCCCTCTTTTTGCTCGGACGGTTGGTATTTTTCCACGTCAATATAAAACGGAATTTCTAATGCAATTTGAACACTGGAGTCTTTCCATGTTTTTCCTATATCTCCGTCGTTAGAGACTATTATATTCCCGGTCTTAGAATCCAGTTCGTTTGGAGGCACATTGACATTCATTGTGTATGGTAGTTTTTGAAATGAGCCTTTAGAAGAATGGTCTACGGATATAACAGGAAGATGTAGTTGTCTGGCCACTTGTATCAATAGATCATATTCCTGAAGTCTGTCGTTTATAATTACACAATCAAAATATGATATTGTAGTCTCGTCTATTGACTTATCTAATATATAGACATTCTCTGGAATTTTTTCTATTCCTGTTTTCCAATCGGATAGACCTTCTCTTTTCATCACATAGAGTTCACAGTTCGCTTTGCTTAAAGTGGAAAGGAAGTGTTCATTCTCTCTACATAGCACTATACATCTTAATGTATCTTCATTTTTTCTGGTAGCTGATCTAATAACGTTGTTTATTAAGAACATAAAATATCCTCTATCGCTTTCGATTGTTTCTCTACGGAAAATTCTATTGCGGATTTTTTAGCCTGCTTGGACTTTTTATGATATGAGATTCTGTCGTTGAAGGCGTCTCTCATCGCTTTTTTAAATGAAATTTTGTTTGCCATATAATAGCTTTCCTTGGCTGTAAATATATCTTTAAATGGACGATCTGGACATAGAAGGATTTCTTCACTTGAGTCTACTACCCAACCGTTTTCATTATTAACATACTCAGTCATGCTAGTTTTATCCACAGTAATTACGGGGTTTCCAAAAGACATGGCCTTGGCCGCTGCTGTTTTAAAACCATTCATTCCACTTGGGTCAATAAAACAATGGCAATCTCGATGTAAAAAATCAGAATCATCTATACCTTTAGATGGCACTATATTAATTGCCGGATAGTATGAGTGTGTTGTATAGAGACCAACTATTCTTGTCGTTGCGTCTAATTTCTCTTCTAGCCTCTGTGGGTTAGATGTGTAAATATTAAGACTAACATTTTCATGGGATGTAAACTCAGACATGTATGTTTGCAGCAAAGCATCTATTCCACTTTTTGTTTCTAATGAATCGCAGAAAAAGTAAAACCTAAAGTCCGAAGAGAGGTCTGCCAAGGGTATTTCTGTTGGTTGTTGTAGAATAGATCCCCCAATAGAATATGATTTTTCTCGTATCTTTTTTGACAGGCAGTTCTTTTCCGCCTTACTCGAAACAAATACCTTATCCATCAATTGTAGATAATTATCCCACTGACGATTTCTCATTGTTTCCATATGGGTAATACCTATACTACATTCAATACCCTTTGCGTTTACCATTTGGGTCGGCAAAATATATTGAATTACAATATCATACTCTTCTTCTTTGTTTAGCTCTGCCTGAAGGATATCTTGATCTGATATATTTATATAGGTTGTATTAGACGAGAGAAAAACAGGTCTTGAAGTTACTTTCATTTTTTTAGAAAGGCATAGGGCTTTCAGTAATGATAGGCTTAGACTTCCCCACTCGTCACTCTGTCTATACGGGCCAACGAATAAAACTCTTTTCATCTACTGTTTTCTCCTTTGATACGCCTGTTGTATAAAAAATTCGGCAGGCATTTGTTCCACTCCGCATCTAATTTTTTCAGCCACTAAACGGCTATGGGCTCTGTGCTTTATTAATTTCCAGAAGTCTTCAGCACCGAATGGATGTAGCTGACCTTGACCTATGTTTGCCCCAAATTGTAAATTAAGTATATGATTGTCCGCCTCATATGAATATGCATTATGCGGCTCTTTCAGAACGTTAGCAAAAGACCACCTAACCAAATCCTCCAACGAATTAAGCTGAGGGGGATGGTCTGGTATGTTCATCTGTACTAAAGGAGCTGTGTCCCAGTGTCCTTGCTTCCCAGTCGGGGTATAGCTATCTATGTAGCTTTCCCACTGCTTAGCGGTGTCGTCCCAGTTATATCTGGTCATTGCCCCTTTTCTAGCCTCGAATCCCTTTCTGGCTCTATCGTCTTCCGAAAGGCTTAAGTGTTTTAGGATTATCTCTGCGAGATGGTCATTGTCGGGGTATGCTCTTTCTGCGCCAGTGGCCATTTCACGAAACATTTTTTGGACTCGAATTGGATAGCCATTAGTGAATCTAACAACATCTGACATTGCGCTGTAGTCGGTTGACGCTACAGGAACCCCGCAGGCCGCAGCCTCTACCTGTGGCATACCAAAACCTTCGCATATGGCATATTGAACATAAAGGTCAAAGAGATTGTATATTTCGATAAGGTCTGGGATAGATAGCCCCAATTGAACATTAGGCATTATAGCCCCATTGTTATTGCATTTTTTACATCTTGTTACAGCATCTTGAAAGTTACTAACAAAGAAGTTATTACAGTGTCTACAAACATATGTGACTAGAACATTGTGCTCTAGACCATTATCCATAATGCCCTCTGCAATGTTCCAGCCAACCTTTTCTGGATAGCTCGTATGCAGATATAAAAAGCTCTTGTCTGCTAGTTCTTTTGGAGCATTGTCAAGAAACGTCCTGAAGGACTTCATTAGCTCTAAGAACAGCTTTCTAGACTGGTTTCTCATCACAGTGCCGACAATATTAATGTCAGGAGGAAGTCCAAACTTTATTCTATGGTCGTGCTTACTAACAACCGGCTTGTATAGATTGGGGTCAAGGGCCGGAGAAGCACACCCAACTACATTCAGGGTTCCCTTGGATTCTTCTATTAATGTTTTTTCTCCAAATTCTGAATATGCAAATAAAGCATCACAGTTTTTAAAAACCTCTAGCCATTCTCTTTTTTGAGGAGAAGAGTCTACCGTTGGCATCCAGACCCAATGAAAGTAGTCCCTGAGGGGAGATGCGGATATATAAGAGTCCATCCAAGGATCTCTATAAGACAGAACTATATCAGGTTTGAAATTTATTAAAACCTTATCAAATCTATATAATCCAAAGTGGTTCGCAGCATTCGAGTTATATATTTGTTCTTGCTGTTCATTCTCGGGGAGATTTCCGAAATATAGCCAATCGGAATTTTCGACCTGATCGTATTTCCCATAGCTAGCAAATTCTGCTAATTCATACTTATCCGTCGCTGCTAGTCTAGGCAAAACCCCTTTAGCGTAAGTTCCGAATCCAGACTTCAGAGTATGGGACTCTGACACAAAGAGTACTCTTTTTTTAGACATTTGCTTCTCTTATCTTCCTGATAGCGTTATAAAAGACCCTCTTTACGTAAGAGGTTTTTTTGCCTGCAATATCGGCCATTTCTGCTAACTTGTATCCCATCTTCCTAAGCTCTATAAGGCCTATTTCTTCTTGATTTAAAAAAGAAGGTATAGATTCCCATAGGCTTTCTTTTTCTGTATAGGCAGGGTCGTTCGCTTGAGACAAGGTGGAATACCTACATTTCTTAAGAGATTTTATTTCTTTAATTATTTCCCACCTAATTGGGTTCCATGCATACGTTGACAAAACAGCACCCTTGGTCTCATCGTATTTTTTCAATGCTTTCCAAAGTCCTATTCTACCCGCTTGAATATAGTCTTCCCTTTCGGTTATATTCTGCGGTTTAAACGAGTTAACCACAGAAACCACCAATCCCATGTGCGTTTCTATTAAATCGCTTGTTATATTCATTGTCCTCATTGTTATTATAGCGTTCCTTTCAAACTATGTTGTTAATTCTTCTGCTTTTTTTATCAAAAAACTTCCTCGACCCTTATCTCTCATTCCTCTTAGCAGCACAGTGCTACCCTTATATAGGAACTTTTTGAACTTTTCCCACTCATCAGAGAATGCAGTTATGTTATCTAGGGAACAGCTTGTGTCGCTGGCTGTTATAAAGGCCATCTTCTGTCCTTTCGCTCTTCCTCTTTTAATAGTCCATTCTCGCACGTTGTCTATTTGGACTGCTATGGCTATTGAGTTTGAACTAAACCCATCCAAAAATTCTTTGCATGTGCAGTTTGCTTGAGTGGTGTCATATTCATCTACTTTTGTACAGGTCAAAGATATTCCAAGAAGTTCTTCTTCGACTTTTGCTATCCACGAAGGGGAGTCATATAGCTCGTATCCGGGATTGTTTAGTGTGGAGAGAAGACTTTCTATAAGAGGAATCCTATCTTGTCTAAAAATAGGTCTTGTCTTTGACTTTACTCTAGAAGCTTCAATCATTGCATATAATGCTTCTTCTGTCGTTGATTCGCTATTTTCCTTTTTATATTCCCGCAACCAAGCAGCTTCCCTTTTAGTTAGTTCTTTTATCGTGTTAAACTGGTGAGCCATTTTCGATCTTGCTATCTTAAAGCAATCAAAAGCACCTGACAGTACAAGGGCCTCAAAAGCCTTTTTATTTACCAAGGGTGAAACCCTAAGTAAAAAACAATCCCAATCACATTCGTTTATATTAATCTGTGCTTCCTTGATGTCCTTTATCATTTTCTTAAAAACCGACGAGCCCACATGTTTGACATTCGTTATTCCGTATGTTGGCTTGTTTCCTATTAGAGCAAAGTGCTCATTCATTTTTTGAACACTGGGGCCACTGACATATATCCCCATGGTTTTTGCGTTATTTACAAGCTCATGGACTTCCCAGTATGTATCTGGTTTTCCAACCGCATGCTTGAGATAGGAGGTAAAAAAATGTGGTGCAAAATGAGCCTTGGTATAAGCTGTGAGGTACGCATTATAGGCATAGCTAACGGCATGGGATTTGTTGAAGGAATATCTTTGTGATTTTTCAATCCAACTAAAGATCTCTTCGGCGTCCTCTTTACTCAATGCACCTTTCTTTGAACACCCCTCAAGGAAAGCTGTCTTAACCTTTGCCATAAGATCTGTCTTTTTCTTTCCGATAGCTTTGCGAAGAGAGTCTGCTTCTTGTAAGTCAAAACCTGCAATTTCAGTCGCTATGAGGATAGCCTGTTCCTGATAAACCAAGATGCCATATGTTTCCTTTAGAATGGGCTCTAAGGATGGGTGTAAGTATTCTGTTTCCTCTTCTCCATTTTTACGATCTATATAATGCTGCGTCAGACTTTTGCCCTTAACCATAGCCTCTAAACATCCGGGCCTGATAATAGCCACCAAGTCCGCTAACTCACCAATGTTTCTTGGCTTTGCCTGCTTGGACATGGATCTTCCAAGTTGAGATTCTAGCTGAAAAACACCCTTTGTGTTTCCTTCACACATCATATCCCAAGTTGCCTCGCAGTTTAATGGAAGCTCTTCGATGTTAGGAGTATATATTATTTTGCCATCTTTTGTTGTTTTAAAAGAACAGCCGCAGGGGAAGTTTTTCATTTCGCAAACGACCCCTTAAACTTTCCAACCGTAGATTGTCTTCTGTGGAACTTCATAAACTTAACCATCAGCTCTGCTTCGTCTATTGTGTCTGAGAGAGCTTCGTGTGCTTGTGCGGCGTTCATTCCTAAGAACTTTCTAAAGGCATCGAGCTTCATGCTACTAGGCTCTTCCAAGTTTTCAAACCACATAAAGAGTATGTCCATCATGTCAATTTTAGTGACCTTAGAGAACGGTGACTTTGTTCCGTATTTTTCAGCCAGTCTATTTGCGATAGGTAGGTCAAAGCCAATAATATTGTAGCCAGCCGGAATAGGTTCGGTATACCATTGTCCGGGCTTCTTGTCAACTTCATATTTTGAGCAGTAACCACAAAAGTTTTTCCAAACAACCTTCTCGCTTTTCCCTTTTTTCCAGTCATTAATTATATCTTCTGACTCTACACCCCTTTGCTTGGCGTGCCAAGATATGGTATCTTTTCTTTCTTTGGTGAAGTAAGAATCATCATCTATGCCATCTGGCTTTATTGTCGCTCTGAAAGCCTGCTCTTTTTTAATTTCTAGCGTTCTGGGATTAACAGGGATGGCTGCTAATTCCACAGGATTGCATGTAGCAGGATCTGGACTATCGGTTTCCCAGTCAAATACTAATATCCATCTATTATTCATTTGTTAGCTCCTTCAGTTTTATACCGTGTCTCTTGAGTAGTATTTTTTCAAAAAGAAAAGTTCCGTTGCTTTTGTTTGACTCCCATGTCTCTCCTTGTAATTCTACTCCCACAATATCACTTATAAACTTGTAACAGTAAAACTCTTTGCTTAAAATCTTGCAAACTTTCGCTAATGAGTAAGCCTCCATGTCTACTATATCGCAAATATGCCTAGGAACCTTGGTTACAAACTTATCTTGGGTAGAACAGGTACAGCCGCCTCCGCCAAAATTAATAACGTCAAACTCTTTTTCGTTAGGTGTTTGCGTGGTTAGAAAGCCAAGCTCTTCGCAATCTATATCCCCCTGAACAAACGAAGTACATCTAACAACAGTGCCTAGATTTTTTGTAGACATTGAGCCCGCCGTTCCTATATTTATTACCTTAGTTATTTCTCGGTTGTCTAGTAATGCTTTTGTCAATTTAAACGTCGCATTTATTTTGCCCACACCCGTAATAAGAACGTTCTCTTTTAAGTGTGGCATTTCGTCTTCTAGAGCCATTACAATTAAAGTACTTTTATCCATCTTCATCACCCTGTAACAAAACCTCTGGAACTTCCATTATTTTATCTAACATTTTAATTCCCAATATATCTAATTTTAGAAGACCTACATCTTCACAACTTGGCCCTTCAAAAGCAGCCAAGAGGTCTTTTTCTTCTCTATCGAGAACCATAGGGCAAACGTCATAGATGGGCTGTGGTGAGACAACAATTCCGGCGGCGTGCTTAGACTGAATAATTTTGGTGTCTTCAAGTCTCATAGCCTGTTCAAAAATCCTAGCGAACTTGCCTTCTAGCTTCCCGTCTTCTCCTATCTCACACCACTCCTTAAGTTTGTCCGACCTGTTTTCAAGAGCCCACATTATAATAGAGGAGGTTCCAAGCTCATCTTTCATGTCTTGCAATTCGTCCGCTATCTTCGATTCGTCTAAGATATGAGAAGTGATAGCATTTTGTTCGTCGAATCCTATATTCCCCCGTGATGCCATAACCCTCTTTAGTGCCGCTCGTCCCTTTAGAGTTTGAAAGGTTACGATTTGAGCTACATTGTCTTTGCCATATTTCTGTTTCACATACTCTATGATATCTGACCTTCCACACTTAGGGACATCTATATCAATATCTGGCATGGAGACATGTCCTCCGGCATTTCTACCGGCATTGTAAAATCTTTCAAAAATAAGATTATAGGGCAAAGGATCAATCTGTGTTATTCCTAGTAAGTACGAAACCATACATCCCGCAGCGCTACCTCTTCCGGGGCCAGTTAAGTAACCTCTTGTTTTGGCATAGCTTAAGATGTCCTGTACAATCAGGAAGTAACTGGCTAGTCCCGTTTCAGAAAATATATCGAGTTCTTTGTTGACTCGACTTCCGTACCCTTCAAAATACTCGTTGTCTTTGGTTACGTGTCCCATCTTTTTAACCCAAGCCTCTTGGCACAATCTTCTAAGATGGCTGTCCGGTGAATTTCCGTCTGGGCACTGGAATACAGGAGGAGCAGGTGGATTCAATATATTATATTCTTCGCACAAAGAGTCTATCAGTAGCGTGTTATCTAGTTCTTCCGCTGTGTGAAATCTCTGCATGTCTTCGTAAGAAGGTATATGATAATTATCAGATTCAAAGAAAGCCTGTAGAGACTTAGATTTACCGGACTTTATATCTTCCTGTACCTGACCTATTGTCTTTCTAAGGGCTGTGCACAGGAGAACCCTCTGGTCATGAGCGTCTTCTCTTCGTGCGTAGTGTGCGTCGGGAGTTGCGACACAAGGGATTCCTGTTATCTTGGATATTTCCCTAAGCTTCTCAGCTACTTCCTTCGCAACTTTATTTACCTCAGAATCAATAAGTTGGATTTCGATGAAGAAATTGCCTTTACCGAAGGCATCTTCCATAGCCTTCGCTTGTCTTGACCCATCTTGCTTCCAATCTGGGTTATCTAATACTGCCTCTGCAAGATGAGACCCTAAGTGTCCGCTAAAAGAAATCAGGTTCCCATTTGCGGCAGAAGAAAGTCTTTGAAATTCTCCAACATCGAGTCGTGGCTTATGATAAAAATGACTAGCACGATTAGATGTGGACACCATAGATAGCATGCTTTTCCAGCCCTGAATGTTTTTCGCAAGGATAACCTGATGCTTGAGCTTTCTGTTGTCTGGATTTTTTACTGACGATTCTTGTTTACATAAATACATTTCACAACCCAGAATGGGCTTAAATGATGTTGAAGACATTTGCTTTTGAAAATCAACAGCCCCAGACAGGGTTCCGTGATCTGTAAGAGCACAAGAACCAACCTCTATTTCCTCTAGTCGAGAAGTAATGTCGTGTGTTTGAGAAAGCCCGTCTAATAGTGAGTATTCAGAGTGTACGTGCAATGGAATATATTTGTTAGTCAAGACATTTCTCCGGGGGCTTTATATTTTCCTATGACGTGGTCTGGGGACGTTAGGTTTTCTGTTACCCAGTCAATGCCATGCTTATTGATTAAATACTTTGTTTGTTCGCACTTGGTCATATTCTCTCCGTATTTAGTCACCTGACCAGCCCTCTTCTCTACTATTGGAAGGATATCTGTTCCTTCAAAAGTGCTCTTGCCCTGATGGCAGAGCTTGCTGCATTTCCAACTTCTCTTAAGGAGGGGTTTTTCTGTGGCCTTAATGAACTCAAATTTCTTTTGAATCATCTCTATGGTCTTTGGCAAATCCTTATCTTGGAAGTGCACAGTAAATGGGCCTCCGTCGTTGATGAAGTAGATTGTTACGAGAAAAGAATCTACGTGCGGATATAGCTTTTTCGCCGCATAGTGGTACATTCTTAACTGAGGGTCTTTAAAAAGTTTCTCCTGTGTCTTCTCTTCTCCCGTGGCCCAGTCTAATCTGCGCCCAGTTTTCCAGTCTATAATCTCATATACGCCGTCTCCTACGTCCGCAATCAAGTCGATAGTTCCTTTGAGGGAGAGGTTTCCGCTAAGCTTCGTACCGTCCCCAAGCTCATAATCGTACTTCGCCCATTCTTCTTCTATTTCAAAATCAAAATGTGGCTCTGCGTCTACTACATCTCTATTGCGAGGATCAAACATCCCGTCGTTTTCTTTTAGAGCTTTCCAGACCCACTTAGAGCAGTCCTTTAAATCCCTAGGAGCCCACTTATGCTGAGAGGAATGAGAAGTATATAAGTCATATGCCTTTTGTATTAACTCCTCTAGGTATTCTGGCTCATAATTGGCAGTATCCACTTTTCCCAGATCTTCATCAGTTATGGTTTTCTTTCCTTCTTGGGCTGCTTTTTTAGCCAGTGCGGTAATCTCTAAAACCTTGTGGCATATGGTCCCCTTGTCTGCTTTTTTACCAGACAGTCCTCGCCACCCAAGCGTGTACTCTAGATAGTACTGCATAGGGCACATTCTATGGGCATTAAAAGAGCTGCTTCTGAAATATACGATGGGAATCCCCATATTTTTAGTCCTTTGTTAAAACAGGCATTACATTAGGTAAGTGTTCTAGAGCATAATATATCTGCTCGTTTTGTTCGGGAATACTAAGAGACGTATTGTCTATTACTTTATCTGAAAGGTTTATACAGTTTTCAATTTCAGCCTCGCTTGCGTGTCTATCTCCCTTGTCATAGGGGTCTCGACTGAGGCCAACAACGAAGCCTCCCTTTTCCTGCAAGCTTGATATTTCATTTTCAAATCTTACGTCTGAGATTAGTGCTACCTCAGGGCTATCTTCTTCTATCTTCCTGTATAAAGAATCTATCCACACATTGGAATTCATCTTTCTAAATATGTCTGTCCCGACATACTGCAATACTTCTCTAGCTGTCATGATACCATTTTTATGAACAAGCAGATTAAGCTTTTCCATCTGGCCTGATGTGAGACCGAGAGAAGACGCTTTACTTTTATTTATAACTCCGGGCATATCCTGCCATTTTAAATTAGTCTTACTGTTCTTGTCCTCGTCTGTACCAAAGGCCTGTTTCCTTTCAAGGCCCAAAACAGACACTGCTACTTCTTTTAATGAGTCTGCCAAGGCATACATCTTAATAAAAGAGCCAAGTTCATTTTCAAACAATTTTTTTGTGTCAACGTATGGCGACTCGAAGGGAATCCACTCCATATTGTCTGTTGTTTCGCCAAGTATATCGGTTACTTCCACGTTGCCATCTTCGGACAACCTAGACTTCTTACAAATTCCTAGCTCCGCAAGTTTCATGGCCAATACAAAATTACAAGCGGTGTTTTTGCCGCTTTGCTTTTTACCAGCAAATCCTACTATTTGAGTCATACCGTATATTCTCCTAGTTTAGTTGGTCGTCATAAAGACTATGAAGCATGTCTAGTCGATCCTGAGCATCCACCAAAAGATCAAGTGCTTCATCTAGATTTTGATGGAAGTCCCCAGTCGAGTGGTCTCCAATTCCCGCAGCGTTATTCATCAACAGCTCTAAGGATAGCTTGGCTTTTTCCTGATCTGCAATTGCTTTGTGATATAAGTAAGAAACGGAATATGTCTTCACGTCATTCATTTGTTTTTCCTTCTGTTAATAACTTTTATTTGGTGTGGCTTGGAACACCACGGACAATACACTATATCTAACGCTGGAGGATCTACAATGCTCCACCAACCGTCACATTCTACACAATTGAAATTAAAGATTTGTTTAACATAAACCTCACCTACAACCTTCCCTGTTGCTAAATTTTCTAGGATATATACTACTTCCTGTTCCTGTTCCATTAAACGATAGTTTTTGCCCTTTCTATCCAAGGCTTAATGTCTGAGGTTATTTTATCTACGTTTAATTCTGCTATATCGTTAGATTCAAAGTTTGGGAAATATAGTCTGTATAACATTCCGCATTGTTGTTCTATTTTTTGGGCTGCTTTCTGGCCAGCTTCGTCATTGTCCATTAAACAAACAAGAGAAAGTGCTCCGGACTGGTCTAGTAAATGTTTTTGTCCATTGTTAAATGCTGTTCCAAAAATAGCTACAACATTGGTTATACCAGCTTCTGCAAGTCTCCAAACATTTCCGGGCGACTCTACTATTAACGCCACCCCAGTCTTAAGTATGGAATCTTTCGCCTTCCAATAATTATACAACCACTTTTCCTTTTGGAAACCCTTACTATGCAACCACTTTGGAAAATGACGGCAATTATTTTTTGGATCATGATAGTTATTGCACTCTTCACATTTTTCGAATATGCTTCTTCCCGTACATCCTACTATATATTGATAGTTATTGTCGTAAATGGGGACAACAGCTCTGCCGAACATCGGCTTAGACGGGTTGGTGCAAAAGCCGACATCGTAATCGTCTAAGACTTCTTTGGAGAATCCTCTCTCTAAATAATATGGAGCAGGAACCTCTACTCTTGCTCGATACTGCTCTTTGGTAATTGACCCTTTTATTGCAGGGGTATAGTCAAGAGAGCTTACCATACTGCCAAATTTCATTTTTTCTATATTGACATTTTCAGCAGCTAGGGTGTCAAAGTCTTCGTCCAAAAACTTAAGTAGAAATTCTACAGCCTCAGAAAAGGAAGCCGTTTTATCGTCCCCACCTTCCCAGTTGTACTTAACTCGTGATAAAGCACCCCTTATAAACCCTATGAAGTCGTTGCCAAATATTTCTTCGCACTGATGGGTTCTGCATTTATAGTGAACCTTGAAGTCCCCATTATAGTACAGGTTTAGGGCGGTGGGGTTGTCTCCACCATGAATAGGACATACAGACTTAATCAAGATCTCGTTTTTATAAGATCTTTTTATGCCAAAGTATTCATATATTTGGTCTGAATACTTGACTGCTATTTTGCAGAGGGTCTTTAGTTTTCCATAGTCTTTATATTTAGAATGGTACGTCTTCATCTTCCTCGTAAATTTCTTCTGTGGCAGACACTCCGCTTTCTAATTCAAAGGCGGTATAACCCTCTTTGATGATAGCAGAAGAGCCTTTCATTGTTAGGTTGATATAATCCCTGTCCTCTAGTCCTTGCCCATGCCGTGATATAATCGGCACTAGCTTGCGATTCCCGTTTTCCTCTCCGTCCTTAGCTACCTCTTCGTCACTTTTGTGTTTATATATCGTAAAGTTACTGCAAAGCCATATAATTCTGTCGGAACCCGAGGCAGTATCTGTAGTCTCTTTTGTGATACCGTCTCTATTTAGCTGCATAAACGCCAGTATAGGAACCTCGTATTTAAGGGCAAAATTATGCAGGCTTGTCATTAGGAAGCCTAGAACTTGATATTCCTTCATGTCTCCCCTGATGTCTGAGGAATCCATCAACTTAAGATAGTCGTATATTATTACGCATTCCTTTGCTTTTCCATCATCATTCAGGCCAACTTCCTTTGCTAGCCACCGTCTCATAATAGATAACTGGTCTTCAAATGGTTTCCCACCTATAGACTTTACATAGTAGGGAATGTCCTTTACTTGCTTTGCCATATTTACAAGTTTCTGTTTCTGACTTTCATTTTTACTAAAGTTTCCGGTTTCAATATCGGTGATGCTGGTATCAGTCAACATCCCCATAAGTCTATTAACGTGGTCTTCTTTCCTCATTTCTGTATCAAGATTTAACACTGGAATGCCTAGCTCTTTAGCTATATGGACGCCTACGTTATCCGCAAGCATGGTTTTTCCAACCTTGGGTCGTGCTCCAATAACATTCACGGTTCCACGTCTAAGACCACCACCTATGGCGAAATCATACCTGTTTAGCCCCGTAGGTATTCCTGCCTGATCTACCGGATTATCAGACAGTTCTTCTAGATATTCTTCTGTATCATTGAATATTTTTGTCGGTGAATCGTCTGCATCAGATAGCAATGCAGTGAAGTCAAAGATAGATTCCTCCGCAAGGCCTAATATATGGGATATAGGCTCGTCACCCTTTACCCCAAGATACTTGTCCTTGGTGAGCTCTAGTTGATCGTGCATCATTCGTGCTATTTCCAACTTACGAATTTTTGCAGCGAATGACCTAATATTCTCTAGCAGTACTGGGAACTTCGTTATAGAGGAGAGGTGGGAAACCTCTTGCGTGTTGAAGAATCCGTCCAGCCCTATTTCTTTAGCTGTTGAAAGTATAGAGGGAATGTCTATTTGGCTGGAAGGGTCTTTCTCTATAATCTTTTTTATACAGCTATATATTGATATATTGGATTCAATAGTGAACGTGCTTTCATCAACGATGTCTGCGACATCGAAGTATGCGTCCGAACCATATCTATATATTCCTGCTAGTATTGCTCTTTCGGCTGGGAGGTCTTGTAAAATCATGCTTTTATCCGGGGGTTGTGCAGCAGTTATTGCATTTCCATCTTGACTCATCATAAACTAACGAAGAGGACACTGTGTGGTCTTGACCACAAGAGCGACACCTAATGTCTACCAATGTAGAACCCCTAGTTCTAGGTGTTTTGTTTACTACCGTTTTTTTGTCTGCTTCTGTAGCTTGCTCAAGTTCTTTTCTTTCTGAGCTAGACAAAACTGTATTGTTAAAAAAATCATCAAACTTATTCTCTCTTTTTTTTATTTCAATCTGTGTTCGGTGACACGCTTTGCTTTTAGAGGTTTTCTTTGCTTGTGAAGTTCTTTTGTTTTTCTTTCTGGTTCCTTTTCCTCTACGTCTATTGTTAGGCTTAGAAGAGCTATCGTTCTTACTAATTGAGTGTATAGTTTCTTCTTCTTCCTTCTCTTTTTTTGCTTCTTCAAACAGGCCAGCCAAATCCTCTTTGGAAATGTCTTTTAATAGGTCTTTAAGTAAGTCAATTTTATCATTCATATTTTCTTGCCACTTTCGCCCTCTGAAGGTTAACAAATAGATCGCTAAGATTTTTTACAGAGGTGGCTAAATATGTTAGTCTATCTGCTCTCTGTTGAGCGTATCTTTGAATTGTGTCTAGTTTTGAAGTGTAATCATCTCCCTTTATAGCCTGATAGTATTGACTATCCCAAGACCCACTATATTGACCTTCTCTACCAGACACGGTTTTCTTAAGGCTCGATGTCGCCCAATTCACTCTGGCCATCTCTCTATTATAGGATCGCTGTAGATAGAAGGAGAAGCCACCCAATAACAGCGCAGCCTCCGCACATTCTTCTACGGTCAGCTTTTCCATATGCTGTCGAGGCATGCCCATATATTTTTTTACTGACTGATCGTGAAAGTCTGCGGTATATGGGGCTAGACCTAGATTGTTCTCATACTCGTCTAGAACAGAATCTATTTGATCTAATCTGTCCTTTGCTGGATTCGGGATAGCCATTTATCATCGTCCTCGTTGTATGGTAATTCTATATAGGTAAAATTGTTTAGTTCAGACCATTCTCTTTTATCAGCATCCCTCTTTCGCTGATTTACAAAGTCTTGGGCGTTTGAGTGATACAGAGTATTATACTTATAGTGTTGGGCTCCGTGGACTTCAATTACTAATTTAATCGTATTTATATAGAAGTCTAAGTATACTGTCTTGCCTCTTCTTAGCTGTACAGGAACCTCTTCCATTAGCTGTACTGTGGGGTACAGTTCCTTTATCAGCTTTCTTGCCCTTAGGTGAAGTTGCGACCTAGGGCGAGTATCGTTACTTCTTGCCAAGTATCCCGATAGCTGCCAACTTGTCACGTCCCCATTTAAATCTCTTACTTTCATCATTTCTCTCAAACATTATTGTTTCTGACGGCATTACAACGGACACTCTATTTTGATTAAATTCACGTAGCAGGTGCTTAGCTAATTCTATCATGAAGTTGTCTAGGTGTTGCGACTCTGTTTCTGATCTAGGATAGTTTATAACAGCTAATTCCCATCCTTCTTCGCTGTAGCTTTCACCACAAACAAATGTTGTCTTTGTGATTCTTACTGGAATCGTTCGTTTATGTTTGTCTTGAAACTTTCCAATTGATTCAATAATTTTAGACTTAGTAAAAGGGCTTTTTGTCTCTTCGTCTATAGAGCCCATGTACACCCTAACCTCATACGTTGTTGCCGATCTATGCTTCATCACCCATACCTACCATGGAAAAAACTTGTTGCTCAAAATCTTTATATTCTTCTGGATTTTCTTCTAAATATTTAGCTAGATTTACTTTACCTTGTATCTTCTGGTCGTTGGGAAGCTTTAGCCATGCTCCTGCTTTAGCCACAAGACCAAAGTCAATCATGAGATCCGCAAGCTCCATTTCCTTCCAGATACCCTTACCATAGCGTATATGACTTTCTACCTTTTGGCCCGGAGGGCCTATCGCAGATGTAACTATTTGCCAATGAATTGTCTGTCCTATCTGAGAATCTCCTTGCATGAGTGGAACAGCGTGCGTGGCGTGCAGCTTTACGTCCACTTGGTATTTCAAGGCACTTCCCGACTTTTCTATTTTGGCCTTACCACGACCGAACCTCTGAACATTGGCCATGAGGTGTGTAACCCCCACTACTGTTACACGGTTTATGGGGAGGGCATTAGATATTCTTCTGCAAAACTTTGCCAAGACCTTTTGAACGCTCATTACTTGCACGTCAGCAAGGTCTCCTGTTAGCTCGGACTCACTAGACAAGGCAGAGAAAGAGTCTACTACCGCAATAGATCCGGGCTTTGTATGAACTATGTTGTCGATGATACTTAGGTACTTTTCAGCGGATAGTATATTCCCCTCTGTAGATCCTATAATTTGCATGTGATCGGGGTCTAGACTAAGGTCTGTGATTCCCTCCAGATCTCTTTTCTTGAGCCTTCCTTCTATATTGGCATAGTAAACCGATCTCTCATAGTGCTTTTGGGCATTGGCGCAGAATGTTAAGGCAGTTACTGTTTTGCCTACCTTTTCAGGGCCTGTCATGATAAATAGAGATCCTTCTGGAACTCCTCCACCTAAAGCAATGTCTAGCTTTGGGCCTACAGAAATTACTTCAAGGGGACGATCTGTGATGGTGGCAGGGTCATGGAGTACATCGCCATACTCTTTAAGAATGTCTTGGTTCATCTAAGTCCTTTAATTTTGACACAATTGTTTTTTTAGTATTCTTTTTATAGGATGGAACTTCTTTTTCTGAGACGCCGTAATTAGTGTCGGTCGGTCTCTCTTTTACAGAAGCTTGCTTCTCCTTAATTATACCCTGAAGAAAAGGAGACCTAAGAGAATAAGTTTTCCAACAGCGATTATCTCTAAGTGCTGCTATAACAGCCTCTTCTGAGAAGTCCTTTAATAGCTGGTTCGCTATGGTAATTTGATAGCGAAAATATTTTTTCCACTCATCTATTTCCCAGAATTTAATGGGCAGTTCTTTGCGGTCTGCCTGAGCTTTTTTCTCGCACACAAACTCTGTTATATATTGTGGTGCAGAAACCCAGCCTCCCGGAGAGTAGCGAGAGGGATAATTGCTTTTATCTGTCCTTTTTGAAGTCATGCTTTTTAGTCCTTACTAATTCTTATTCCTGTGAGGAGAAGTTAGTTTTGTCCTTAGACCTATTTGTAGAATAGTTCTGTTCTCTACCTCACTATCATACAGTGTGTGTGACTCAACTGACCACCCACATATTACCTTACGATAAACCCTGTCTCCTACATCATAGAATTCACAAATCCATTTTCTTCCATATCTCCGAGGGTTTATTATACTAAGAATGTTTAGAGCATCCCCTGTATGTGTTACCCTGAAGTCCTTTACTACAAAGTCAGCCCCTCTGTACCAGCTTCCTGTCCAAGTCCCGTCCAAGTTCTTTTCCGGCAATAGCAATGGATCTTTCCATTCCCACCAGACAAGCTGAATCATTCTCTTTATATTTTTTCCAGTTTTTTCATCTTTCCTGTATATGTGATTTATTTCCACATAGTCTGCCTTGTCTCTGATTATTAGCGACCCTTTCGGTTCGCTATCAAAGAAGGATACAAGAAACAGCGAAAGCAAAAAAACCGAAGCCGTAGTCTTGAACATCATTTAAAATCATTTATTTATTTGATGTATAGAGGTTTTGGTTATTCTATTCTCTGTTGGAGAATGTTCGTTCCTTGCCTCGTCAATTCTTTGAGAGGCTGCCTCCGTCATGATTGCTACGCCCTTATTGCCATTTAAGGTTTCATTTATAATAGCTGTATTGCCTTGGTCATAAGCTTGCTCAAGCTCTTCAACGTATGCTTCTACGAGTTCCTGATCTCTATCTAGAGTCTTACAAACTTCGCTCACAGACATGTCATTACTAAGCATGCCCTCTATGCAAAATTTCTCTGTTTTTGTCAGCTTCTTTGCTTTGGAAAGTTTTCCCATTGTACTATTCCCTTTCTGCGTTATGTAACCAAGCGGTGTTCTTGGTCTTTAAAAAGTTAAGATAAAAATTAAATGCTTTTTCATTCATTTTCTGAAAGTTCCATTCTGGTCTTCCCATGTGTCTTGATCGGCTTCCTGCGGTGCCTTCGGTATACATTCCAAATGGGTTAAAGAGTTTGCCGTGCTTTCCCCTTTTGGCCATGTAGTGAGTGTTATTCCCAAAAGTTACTGATTTTGCATAGGCGTGCGGGTCGTCTTCTTTTTCCTCTGATAGTCTTGGAAAGCCTTCTTCATCCAGCCATTCGTGCTTTCCTATCATGGTATAAATATCCGCTACCTTTTCTTCCTCTGGATTTTTGTCTTTATCCATCTTAAATATAGAGTCACTCATTTTTTCTCCTGTTAGGTTCCGGGCCATTTAGGTGCGTCTTTTGGAGAGTCCATTCTTTCCATGCCGTTTGGTAGTTCTCCACCACCTTGTGTTTTTTTAGTCTTAAAATCCCTCTTCATATCTTCGCATTTCCACTTACCGTATTTTTTCGATTGCTTATCTGCATAGTGTCCCAAGGTTTTTGTTTCAGATAAAGAATAGGAATATCCGCCATAAACATTGTCTGCTGCGTAGTCTCGATGAACATTCTTTATTTTTTTACATTTCGGACACTTCAACCTGTCTTTGTATTCAGAAAAAGAGGCGAAGACCGACCAGTTATTGGGACAGTCTTCACATATATAGCTATATTCCGGCATTACTATCAAACTCCTTTTTGTATGCTTCGCATTCAAGTTTTGTCTTGCATACAGGGGATTTATAAACTATCTTTCCTTCCGACACAAAGTTCGTCCCTTCTACATCAATTATTTGAAGTCTCCAGTCTGCAATGGGAGGAGGGTTTGTAGATGCTCCGTTAATGTATTGATAAACGTATCTTGCCATATTATATTCTACCCCTCATAACCTTCTGTATCATTAAGTTTTTGTAAAATTTTCGCAACAACATCGCTTCTTATTATGTCTGTATAATCTAAATGACACACACTAACGTCTTCTATGTCTTCCAAACGATCCATACAAGTCTTAAGTCCACCTACGGCTTTACCTAGATCTGACTGCTTAAGGTCTCCATTGATAACTGCTTTTGAATTTCTTCCTATGCGAGTTACAAACATTTTTATTTGGTCGAAGGTTGCGTTTTGAGCTTCATCAAGAATCATAAAACACTGATGAAAATTTCTTCCCCTCATGTATTCTAGAGGACAAAGCTCCAAAATGTTCTTATCCATGTAGTTCTGAATCTCTTTTTCTGTGAGATACATCCCCATTTCCTCAAGAACAGGAATTAGATATGGGTTGATTTTTTCAAGCATGGTTCCCGGTAGGTGCCCGAGACCTCTTCCCGATTCAACAACAGGACGAGTGATTATAATTTTTTCTACTTTTCCCGTAAGCAAATATTCACAAGCGACACCAACAGCTACGCTCGTCTTTCCAGATCCGGCTGGCCCTGAGCAAAGAGTAACAGAAGATTCTGCCATAGCCTGAATGTAAAGTTCCTGATTCTCTGTTTTTGCTTTAACAGATTTCCTTCGGTAGGCTCTATTTGGAGCCTTAGCTTTTCTTGCCATTTAAAGTCCTTTGTTAATGTTGTCTACAATTTTCATAGCACCTTGGCATGTCGGACAAAACTCCGTAGCCCCCGGTTCATGAATTCCTATTTTATGATGTGTCATAAGTATGGCCTGAAATATTTGGCTATCTCTCAGCTTACAATTTTCAGGCATCTGCATAACGTCAGCCGGAAGACTGACATTTATATTGTGGGTTTTATTCATTATTCCATTGTACATATATAGTGAACCCGCTAAATTTGCAAAGGAAAGAGCGAACAGTACGTATACAGCTATTTTAAAAAACTTCATCTATCTGTCTCCTAGCTTTTGGTATTTTCCGGTAGAAAAATTAAAGGTGTGGACGGCGGTAATTCCGGATTGGGCTGCCGAGATTCCTACCCTAACATATCTTCTGTCTGGTGACACTATTACTGGGCCTGCTGTCATCATGTCTCCTTGTGGGAAAAATGAAATGATAGGCCTATATCCTACCGCACCGTGTCTTTGCCCAAGGAAATGACCTGCCGCAGCGAACCTGTTTCGTGAGCGTGCGAATTCCATGGTCGCTTTTGATCTTTCTAGACTAAGAAAATATGCAGGAAGTTCTGTTTTACTAATTGGTTCTGGAAGGCCCTGTGGTTTACGCATGGCGTCTACCGTCTTCTTTATCGAGACTTGTAAGTCAATCTCTTTCATTGTTTTGTTAATTTCCTCAGCAGGACTTTTAACTATTTGCATTGATATGTTTACGGCCTCTCTCATCCACGGCTCTATATTGCCAGATCGCATTTCTTTTAGAATAATCTCAATAGAGTCGTGAACTAGTCGTTGAGCTTCTGGAACGTTACCTTGTAGGTATAGTCCATGAGCGTGAGACATTTTGATCTGAACAGATCTTTTGATGTTTACTTGTTGTTGTGCGACCAGTAGATTACAAGAAAATACGCACAAGGCTAAACACACAAGGATATTTTTAAACACCATTAGAATAGCTCTTTTATGATTTTTCCAGAATTGGCTATCTTCATTGGTCTTCCACTGTTGCTGGTAAAGGTAGTATTAAGGGAGATACCAAGAGCTTTACATACCGAAGCCATCACGTCCTGAGATGTATATGGCTCTGTCTCAACACGAGTTCCGTCTGCATTGGTTTTGCCTACAGTAATTCCACCGTTCATCCCGCCACCTCCAACTACAACACTCCAGCTTCTAGCCCAATGGTCTCTTCCAGCATTGCCGTTAATGCGAGGCGTGCGACTAAATTCTCCCATCCAGATTATAGCCGTATCGTCAATAAGTTCTCTTTGTTCTAGGTCTTCAAGAAGGGCGCTCATTCCCTGATCTAATACTGGTAATTTATTATCCTTGAGAGTGGGGAATATGTTCTGATGGTTATCCCATCCCCCTAGGTTTACCTCAATAAACGGAACTCCTACTTCAACAAGTCTCCTTGCCATTAAACAGCCCTTGCCAAAACCATTGTCTCCGTATCTCTCTTTAACGGCCTCCGGTTCATTGGCAACCTTAAAGGCTTCCATTTGTTCGCTTGTAAGAAGATTAAAGGTCTGCTTCAAGATAGATTGGTGGTCTTTAGCAAGAGATCCTCTTTTTTGGTTAATGAAATTATTCTCTATAAGATCAAGGGCATAGGCTCTCTGAATAAGCCTACTATCTACTTTTATGTCTAAGTTTCTTATTCTACCATCACTATTAACGGAAAAAGGATTATATTGAGCCCCAAGAAACCCTGCTCCAGCACTACCGCCCCCAATAGTAACAAACTGAGGTATTTCAAGGTCGTTTCTTTGGAGCTGATGAGATAGCACGGAGCCGTAGCTAGGATGCTCAATGGATGGATTAGGGACATAGCCGGTATGCATATAATACCTACCACGCATATGATCCGCTTCTCTGGTACTCATAGACCTTATGATAGCCAAATTGTGCATTTGCTTTGCGGTAAGAGGCATGTGCTCTGATATTTGAGCGTCACCCGATGTTCCAATAGGTCTGAACGGGCCTCCTGTGGGAGCGTTGGGCTTTAAGTCCCATATGTCCATGGTGGAAGGGCCGCCGCCCATCCATAGCAATATAGCAGATTTTCCATTCTTCTTCAATTCTTCCTGATTGGCTTTTAGCGTTTGAAGAAATCCAAATACTCCAGCGGTGCTTGTTAAAAATTCTCTTCTTTTCATTGTAACAGTTTCTTGAAAGCTAGAAAGTGCTTAAGCGACCCTCCGCATGAGAGGATCGCCCTTGCACCCATCTATAGTGGTATAGTGGACGACTCGCTATACATAGCTGACCGTTAACTCACTGCCCAAGGAACAGCAACTGTCATGATCTTTTTTATGTTTTTTATAAGAATTATCATCAAGTGGCAAATATTCCCCATGGGCCCAAAGTTTTTTACTGCTCCCATCAAATGTCATACAACTACAAGCGAAATCAACCTCAACATATTCTTCGTCAATGTGCACAACCTGTGCAACAGAATATTCGTGTCAGTCGAATGGCTCGTTTCCAGCCAATGGGAATTCGGTTCTATATAACCAGTCTCCTAATTGTACCATCAGATTCTCCGTTATTTAAAAAGATTTTGTAAAGCATTAGGCCACCATCCCATGGATGTGCCTAAAAAGTAAACTCCGCCTCCGACTAAGAGGAGGAACATCAATGGCTTGTCTCTTGCCATTTTTAAGGGGTGAAAGATACCGTAAATCAAGTTCTTAATAGGTTTACCTTCTACGAAACTCATTTTACTCTCCTTTTTTAGTAGCGGGAAAATCCCGAGCCGAACAGCGACCTACAGGTACTTACGAAGCACCTACTTTATTAAAGTTTAGTTCGCTAGTCTTTTGATTAACACCTCCTGCGTTTTATATTACACCAACATGAGGACAACTATTTACTGTTTCCTCTATGGTTTTTGTAACGTTCTGTAAAATATTTCTTAGCCTCAGCTCTTTCTTTTTCATCTAATCTTCCGTCTTTATTTTTATCAAACTTACTGATAATGGTTGATGCTCCTCGTGAACGTGGCGATGGCGAACCATGGGTTCTACCACGAGACGGGTGAGAATAGCCCCTGCCACGAGATGGACGACCATAAGATGGACGACTATGAGGTGGACGACCTTCATAGGATCTACCACGAGAGGGTCTTCCCTGCGGCTTGCCATGAGCGGGTGGCCTTCCACAGCATCCGGGGTTGCACTTACAGACTTTTTTGCAATCACATTTACACTCAGGGCCACATTTTTTACAGTCCTTACACGGTCGCTCTGCTTTTTTAGGTGGGGCGGCAATTAGCCCTACTGGAAACATGAGTACTGCGGCAGCGGTAAGTATTAAGTTTCTTCTATTCATCTTCTTCTCCATTTATGTTAAATAACCAATTAATGTTTTTAGCTTTAGCATTTAACACCCGCAAACCACTTTAGTTTCGCTAGGCTATGCCTGAAAGCTACTTCCGCAACCACACGTTTTTACAGCATTGGGGTTCTCAAATGTAAACCCTTGTTTTGCAATATCATTATAGTAATCTATTATAGTTCCATCTAAATACAGTGCGCTTTTTTTGTCTACAAGAATATTTACACCCTGCTTGTTTATTAGATTATCCTGTTCTTCGTTATACTCGTTGGTTCCTTGGAGGCTGTATGAGAAGCCAGAACAGCCACCTCCCTTTACCCCTACCCTTAAGTAGGTTTCTTCGGTGCTTTCGAGATACTTCTTCGCCTCTAATGCTGCTGCTTCTGTTAATTTTATAGACATTAATATTTCCTTATTTTATTACCAGTTTTTACATGACCAGTATCTAGCTTTCCACTTTGGGCCGGGGTTATCACAGTTATGCCTAGCCCTAAAACTTTTACGCCTAGCTGGATTATCACGCTTGATTTCCATGTCGGGGTCGCCAAAGTTTACTTTAACAACGTTGCCTTTCTCGTTTTTAACGTAGACAGACATCTTTTTCGGGCCGTCCGGAGTTCTAAATGGCTTATCAAGCCGTACTTTGCGTCCCTGATATTCGGCAGCTTCAGCGTCATCAATGGGCACACACTTGCCGTCCTTTTCTTTATATCCGTGGTTGCAATTGGGTGGGTAGCCCGCCTCTTTACCACCTTTGGTAACGCCCCTGTAAACAAGAACTCTTCCGTTTTTTTTGTATATCCCTTTTCTTTTATAGTAAAAGATTTCACCTGTTCGGGGATCTTCATATGTATAGCTGGATTTAGACTCAGCATATTCATAGATAGCC
>TARA_R110002020_G_scaffold475452_1_pt1 | contig 49481 bp, 42 predicted proteins | sample TARA_R110002020 | Tara Oceans TARA_R110002020 (sample SAMEA4396489) | marine metagenome | biome: Westerlies Biome; feature: [MES] marine water layer (ENVO:01000295) within the mesopelagic zone...; material: water (ENVO:00002006), including particulate matter (ENVO:01000060) such... | reverse complement strand
CGAGGCTGGCAGCGGCCAGCCGAAAGGATGACGAGCTAGATGAGCGATAGTGACGGCAGAAAAACATTGGGGCTGGGCGGTTCGCGTCCCGGCAACGTAAAGCAGAGCTTTAGCCACGGGCGGACGAAGAACGTCGTCGTGGAAACCAAGCGCAAGCGCGTTGTGGTCCCGAAACCCGGCGGGCAAAAGCCCACCGGCCCCGGTGCGGGCCCTGTTGGCGATCCTTCGCGGCGCCCCGCAGGCATCACCGACTCCGAGATGGAGCGTCGTCTTAAGGCTGTTCAGGCCGCCAAGGCCCGCGAAGTGGAAGAAGCTGCCGCTCGTGAAGCCGAAGAGCGTGCCCGCGCTGAAGACCGCGAGCGCCGTCGCGCAGAGATCGAAGCCAAGGAGCGCGAAGATCGCGAACGCGAGGAGAGCCTGAAGGCGAAGGCCGAGGAAGAAGAGCGCGCCAAGCGTGAGGCCGAGGCAGCAGCCCAGCAAGCTGCGTCGCCCACACCTTCCGAGCCCGCACAAACCCAAGGCCGTGCTACGCCGAACAAGGCGCTTCCTGCTGCGACGCCCCGCAAAACCGAGCGTGACCGCGAGGAAACCAACAAGAAAAACCGTCAGGACGATGACAGCCGCCGTTCAGGCAAGCTGACCGTCAATCAGGCGCTGCGTGGGGGCGAGGGCGGTCGCCAGCGCTCCATGGCGCAAATGAAGCGCAAGCAGGACCGTGCCCGCGCCAAGGCAATGGGCGGTAATGTCGAGCGCGAAAAGATCATTCGCGACGTTCAACTGCCACCGGCGATTGTTGTATCAGAATTGGCCGCACGTATGGCCGAGAAAACTGGTGCCGTTGTCAAGGCGTTGATGAACAGCGGTTTGATGGTCACGCAGAACGAAACGATTGATGCCGACACAGCCGAGCTGATCATTCAGGAATTTGGACACAATGTTGTCCGCGTTTCGGATGCGGACGTCGAAGACGTGATCAAGCTGGAAGTCGATGACGAGGGCGATCTTCAGCCACGTCCGCCCGTGATTACGATCATGGGTCACGTTGACCACGGTAAAACATCGCTGCTGGATGCGATCCGCAACGCCAAGGTTGTCGCGGGCGAAGCCGGTGGGATCACGCAGCACATTGGTGCATATCAGGTGACCACTGAGAGCGGTCAGGTTCTATCGTTCCTCGATACTCCTGGTCACGCGGCGTTCACCTCCATGCGCTCACGCGGTGCACAGGTAACCGACATCGTGGTTCTGGTGGTTGCGGCCGATGATGCTGTGATGCCGCAGACGATCGAGGCGATTGCCCACGCAAAAGCGGCCAAAGTGCCGATGATCGTGGCGATCAACAAGATCGACAAACCCGCAGCCGACCCTGACCGCGTGCGCGCAGCGCTGCTGCAACACGAGGTGATCGTAGAAAAGATGTCCGGCGATGTGCAGGATGTCGAAGTTTCTGCGGTTACGGGTCAAGGTCTGGACGAGCTGCTGGAAGCGATTGCACTTCAGGCCGAGATCCTTGAACTGAAAGCCAACCCCGACCGTGCCGCCGTTGGTGCCGTGATCGAGGCTCAGCTTGATGTTGGCCGCGGGCCTGTCGCTACTGTTCTGATCCAGAACGGCACGCTGCGTCAGGGCGATATTTTTGTTGTAGGCGAACAATACGGTAAGGTTCGTGCGCTGATCGATGATCAGGGTAACCGCGTAAAAGAAGCCGGTCCATCCGTTCCTGTAGAGGTTTTGGGCCTGAACGGCACGCCTGAAGCGGGTGACGTTCTCAACGTGACCGAAACCGAAGCGCAGGCGCGCGAGATCGCGGAATACCGCGCCAACGCCGCCAAGGACAAGCGCGCGGCCGCCGGTGCTGCAACGACGCTGGAACAGTTGATGGCGAATGCCAAGGCTGACGAGGATGTGTCCGAGCTGCCAATTGTGATCAAGGCCGACGTGCAGGGCTCTGCGGAGGCGATCGTTCAGGCGATGGCCAAGATCGGTAACGACGAAGTACGTGTGCGCGTGCTCCACTCTGGTGTGGGCGCGATCACGGAAACCGATGTCGGTCTGGCCGAAGCATCTGGTGCGCCGATCATTGGCTTCAACGTCCGGGCCAACGCCTCTGCGCGCAATACGGCCAACCAGAAGGGTGTCGAGATCCGCTATTACTCAATCATCTATGATCTGGTGGACGATGTGAAAGCGGCGGCATCGGGCCTTCTCAGCAACGAGATCAAAGAAAACTTCATTGGCTATGCCAATATCAAGGAAGTCTTCAAGGTCACAGGCGTGGGCAAGGTTGCCGGTTGTCTGGTTACCGAAGGTGTTGCACGCCGTTCGGCGGGTGTACGCCTCTTGCGCGATAACGTTGTGGTCCACGAAGGCACGCTCAAGACCCTGAAGCGCTTCAAGGATGAAGTGCCAGAGGTCCAGTCCGGTCAGGAATGTGGTATGGCCTTCGAGAACTACGATGACATCCGTCCAGGTGATGTGATCGAGATCTTCACGCGTGAAGAAGTCACCCGAACGCTCAGCTGAGTCGCGCATCGGCTAAAACAAAAAGGGACGTTGGCAAGCTGCCGCATTCCGGATTTTGGGACGTAGACTTGCCCCCAGTATTTTTACTGGGGGCATTTTTGTGCAAGCACTCAAAAGCGAGAACCCGCTCTTTAAATGCTAATGGAGTCCCTACCCAGGTTGGTATCCATGCCCTTTTTGAAATTTATCTCGAATGATTTGTCCATCAGTGGATCATGCCATTGTGGAAGAAGATCTTTAGCGGCTTTGATCTTGTATCAAAACTCTTTCAGAGAGGAGGCAGGTAATGCAGCCATGGCCTAAAATGCGCCGTGGGTCGGGTGTTGAATGACTGGTTGATGTCATCCTGCAAGAATCCACTCCGAGCCTCAGAGCGGGCGTGCTTTGGCTAGGTGACAGCTTTCGTTGCTTGAGTGCTTTGACACGGGAAATGGATTGACTGGTTCCCGACTGAAACCGCGACCCGATTGTAATTCCCTGCGGAAGCGCTCGAATGGGGGGCACGCTTCGATCCAATAATAATAGATGCGATAGAACGTCAGGAATGTCACCAAGACTGCTGGATTTTGTGTGGCTCCGTTTACGTATTTGGATCACTTCGAGCGGATCTTTCTGCACTGCTTCAACTTGTCTTTCTCCAGAGCAAGCAGCGTTTTGCCCAGCCAGATATTCTGATGAAACCCGCTCAACCCTGCATTACTTACCCGCGTCTGGATCAGCCAACAGTGTTCTCAAAGCTAAGATACTGGCATTATTGACCAACGCGCGCAGCAGTCTGACATTATCATGCATCTTTTCTTGTTGTTGGGGATCAAGGGACACTGAAAAGCGTGCGCCTGCTTTGCCCCCGTTGTTTCCAGCAGGAAACTTTCCATTTTTGCCATTGAAGACGAAGTCTCCCGGCTGATCGAGATATCATGCGCTGAAGTGGACGCATACTGGGCCTGCCAGATTGCTGTTTTGAGTGATCAGTCGATCAAGCTCTGACTCAAGGCGTGTGTATGAAAGAACACTAACGGGCATACCGCAGTCGTGACTACCCCAAGTGATGACATACCAAAGACTTCCCGTCTTCCCATTGACGGGGATCCTTCGAATATTCGAGGGCCGTCAAGACTGCTTGGGCATCTTGGTCGCGTGTGATAGCGTATTTGCCTCTACCTTTGCCCAGAGCAGGATTTGCCGCATGAAGTCAGGTGCAACGGCGCAGTTCCCGTAGTCGATATCGCCGCAACAGTTGAAGTTGATTGCATCACCGATTTTGTGGTGAAATTGAGGAAAGGACAGATTGAGCACGGACTTCACAGCGACACAGCCTTTCGTTCTGTTTCATTTGGTCGCGTCGCTCTCCATCATGCAGTGTTCATATTGGCCAATTCACCCAAAACCGAAGACTGAACCGCGTTATTTTAAAGTGTGGCTCCGTGACCTATTCCCTGTGCAATGAATAATCTGTTAGCAGAAAATACTATTAAATATCAAACGCCTGCCAAGTTAAAACCCGACAGGCGTTACTTTTGTATCCCAAAGACAGGATGTGCCAGCGGCAAAAACCGTCCCTTTTTCATTCCGAAAAATGCCTACTTTTTGTTGATGGGCACTCCAGAATAAATCGTGTTGTCGACCTGAACTGCAATTCGACCGTCCGGCGTGGCCCGAACAAAAGTTCCTTGAACTGAAACACAAGTTCCCAACGTGATAGTACGAAGCATAAACAATCCTCCCCAGAATTTAATGCTGCCCTAAGTGTAATGGATATTGTTTGTATATCCAGTGCAATCAGACAAGATTTGCAAATATCATGCATGATACCCGAACGATTGTTTCGTTTATCTTAAAGCCAGTCGCGCAAGATAGAAATTAGGGGAACATCTGCCGCCGGCATGGGGTAATCGCGCATCTCGGTCGGCCGGACCCATTTGAGGACCTGACCCTCGCGCGCATGCGGGGTGCCGTTCCATTTCCGACAGGCAAAAAGCGGCATCAAAAGATGGAAATCTTCATAGCTGTGGCTGGCAAAAGTGAGCGGCGCCAAGCAGGACGCCCAGGTATCGATGCCCAGCTCTTCCTCCAGCTCGCGGATCAATGCAGCTTCAGGGGATTCACCTACTTCGACCTTTCCGCCGGGAAACTCCCACAGACCTGACATGGACTTCCCCGGCGGGCGCTGTGCCAGCAGCACGCGCCCGTCCACGTCAATCAGTGCTACCGCCGACACGAGAACCACCTTCATCGCACGAATCCCCGCGCCCCTGTCACGAGCGGTAGTCGGCGTTGATGTCTATGTAGCCATGCGTCAGGTCACAGGTCCAGACGGTAGCAGCACCTACGCCCAGACCGATCTCCACGCCAATGAGAATGTGGTCACCTTTCATATGCGCCGCTGCGGCCTCCTCCGAATAGCTTTCGCTCCGCCAGCCGTCCTTGGCTACCTCCACATCACCAAAGCGGATGCCGAGCCGGTCACGGTCTGCCGCCGCGCCAGACTTGCCAACAGCCATGACAATCCGGCCCCAGTTGGCGTCCTCACCGGCGATGGCGGTTTTGACCAACGGTGAATTCGCAATCGACATCGCGTGAGTTTTGGCGTCTGCATCGCTGGCCGCACCGGTCACAGTAATCTCAACGAACTTGGTTGCCCCCTCGCCATCCCGAACGACCTGATGGGCGAGATCTTGCATCACACCATGCAGCGCCCGCGCGAAGTCCGGGTTGTCATCGACGGCTACGCCACTGGCGCCGGTTGCAGCAACAATGAGACTGTCAGAAGTCGATGTATCGCTATCTACGGTGATGCAGTTGAACGTCTTCTCGTTCTGCGCACTGACCAGCGCTTGCAGGGACGGTTGGCTGATTTTGGCATCCGTGAATATGTAGACAAGCATGGTCGCCATATCCGGCGCGATCATGCCGGAACCTTTGGCGATACCTGAAATAGAGACTGTTTTACCGTCAATCTCGATTGTGGCGAACGAACCTTTGGGGAAGGTGTCCGTGGTCATGATTGCCTTGGCGGCGGCAGCGATGCCATCGGCTTTGGTCGATGCGGCCAGCGTGTCAAGAACGGCGGTGATCCGCTCAAACGGCAGAGGCTCGCCGATCACGCCTGTGGAAGAGGTAAACACCCGCGTCTGGAGCAGATCGCAGGCGCGCGCGACCGCATCTGTGATTGCTTCAACTGCCGCGACACCTCCCTTGCCGGTGAAGGCATTGGAGTTGCCGGAATTCACAAGGATCGCGGCCCCCTGATCGGAGGCCTGACCCAGCTTGGCCTGACAATCCAGAACCGGTGCAGAGCGGGTGGCCGAGCGTGTGAACGCTCCCGCCACCACCGTGCCGGGCACCAACGTCGCCAGCATCACATCGGTGCGGCCCTGATATTTTACGCCGGCCGCGATGGATGCGAATTTGACGCCCTCGATCACCGGAAGATTAGGAAATTCGGCAGGAGCCAGCGGTGAAACGGCAGTAATTTTACCCATAATAGTCTCTATTCCAGAGCTGAGAGTTGCTTGATGACAGAGGGTTGCACGCTTTCTGCACCGCTGCGGTCAACAGATGCGGCCCCGGTTACTTCCTCGATTTTCGTCTGCGCACGGATCTGACGGATCTGCATTTCCAGCTCGCCACGCACATCCTCCAATGCAGGGGCTTCCTGCACGCGGACTTCGTTGAGTTTGATCACATGCCAACCAAATTGCGTCTGGACGGGCGCAGATACGGCTCCTGGCTCCAGCGCAATAACGGCGGCTTCGAACTCAGGTACCATAGCGCCTGCGCCGAACCAGCCAAGCTGGCCACCATTGGGGCCGGACGGGCCGGTTGATTTCTCGCGCGCAACAGCGGCGAAATCACCACCAGCGTTTACTTCTTCGACAATCGCTTGTGCCTCTTCTTCAGTGTCCACCAGAATATGCGAGGCGTTGTATTCCTGCCCCTGCTCGGCATTGCCGTATTCTTCATCATAGGCCGCCTGCACGTCTGCTTCGTCGAGCGGCGATTCCATGATGCCATTGATGGCTTCACCGGCGACAAGCGACCGGCGCTCGTTTTCCAGTTGCAGTTCTACGCGCGCGGGCAGGTCGCCCGTGAATTCCTGTTGCAGGGCGGTTTGCTGGATCAACTGGTCCAAGATGCCTTGAAACAGAACCTCGTCAGGCAGGCTCTGGTATTGCTCGGGCAAACTGGCCCATGCGACAATCATGTGGCCAACGGTAATTTCGGTATCACCGACAGTTGCGACAACCTGCGCGGGATCTGCAGGCTCGGCCGGTGCTGTCTCTTGGGCTGCAAGAGGGAGAGAGAGAGCGGCGAAGACCGCCAGCGGGGCAAGAAAAGTGAGGGGTTTTTGCATGGATCGTCCTATCATTCCGGTGCTATCGGGCCGGTTACATTGACACGTTGTGTGGTGACCCTTACATCGCTGTTGGGCGCGGCTATCGGCCACCATTCTCCCCTTCTACTTATGGACTGGGCGTTTGCGGGGCAAGCAGATCGCGCGATACATTTAAACTTCGGCTGGAGATCGCATGCTGGGACTCGGAAAAATCACCAAAAAGGTTTTTGGTACGCGCAATGATCGCAAGATCCGGGCGGCCCGACCGCTGGTCGAGAAGGTCAATGCGCTTGAGCCGGAGTTCGAGAAGATGTCGGACGAAGACATCAAGAACAAGACCGAGGAGTTGGCAACCCGCGCGCTGAAGGGTGAAAGCCTGGATGATCTCCTGCCGGAAGCCTTTGCGAACTGCCGCGAAGGCGCACGGCGTACATTGGGCCTGCGGGCGTTCGACACACAGCTGATGGGTGCGATTTTCCTGCATCAAGGCAATGTGGCCGAGCAGAAAACCGGTGAAGGCAAAACCCTGACCGCGACATTCGCGGCCTATCTGAACGCGCTGACCCATAAGGGCGTGCACATCGTCACGGTCAACGAATATCTTGTGAAGCGAGATGCGGAGTGGATGGGCAAGGTTTTTGGGGCTCTGGGTCTGACGACTGGATACATTGTGCCGAACATGCCCGATGACGCCAAGCGCAAGGCCTACGACTGCGACGTCACCTATGCCACCAACAACGAACTTGGCTTTGACTACCTGCGCGACAACATGAAAGCGGAGCTGAGCGATATTTTCCAGAAGCAGCACAATTTCGCGATCGTGGATGAGGTCGACAGTATCCTGATCGACGAAGCGCGCACGCCGCTGATCATCTCGGGGCCGTCTGACGATCGCTCGGAGATGTACCAATCGATTGATACCATCATACCATTACTACAGCCCGAGCACTACGAGCTGGACGAGAAAACCCGCGGCGTGACATTTACCGATGACGGCGTTGAGTTCCTTGAAGAACAGCTGCGTGCGCGCGAGATGATGGAGCCGGAATTTACCCTCTACGATCCTGAGAGCACATCGCTGGTACACCACGTCAACCAGGGCCTGCGCGCGCACAAGCTGTTCGAGAAGGACAAGGATTATATCGTCCGCGACGGCGAGGTTGTGCTGATCGACGAATTCACCGGCCGCATGATGGCGGGTCGCCGTCTGGGCGACGGTCTGCACCAGGCGATCGAGGCGAAAGAGGGCGTGGACATCAAGCCAGAGAACATCACGCTGGCCTCCGTTACCTTCCAGAACTATTTCCGCCTCTACGACAAACTGGCGGGAATGACCGGTACGGCGCTTACCGAGGCCGACGAATTCATGGAAATCTACGGGCTGGGTGTAGTCGAGGTGCCGACCAACGTGCCTGTTGCACGTATTGACGAAGACGATGCCGTTTACCGCACCGCCGCAGAGAAATACGCCGCCATGATCGAAAAGGTCAAAGTGGCGCACGCCAAGGGCCAGCCTTGTCTTGTCGGGACAACCTCCATTGAAAAATCGGAGATGCTTAGCCGGATGCTGGAGGCAGAGGGCATCAAGCACAACGTCCTGAATGCGCGCCAGCACGAGCAGGAAGCACAGATTGTCGGGGATGCAGGCAAATTCGGCGCAGTGACGATTGCCACAAACATGGCCGGTCGGGGCACCGACATCCAGCTGGGCGGCAACGTCGAGCTGAAGGTGCTGGAGGCGCTTGCCGCCGATCCTGATGCCGATCCGGTCGCTACACGCAAGCGGATCGAGGCAGAGACGGCGGACGAGAAGAAGAAAGTGCTGGAGGTTGGTGGCCTTTATGTACTGGCGTCCGAGCGGCACGAAAGCCGCCGGATCGACAACCAGCTGCGTGGCCGCTCTGGCCGTCAGGGGGATCCGGGACGGTCGTCTTTCTACCTCTCCCTTGAAGATGACCTGATGCGTATTTTCGGCTCGGAGCGGTTGGAGAAGGTGCTGACATCGCTGGGCCTAAAGGAAGGCGAGGCGATCATTCACCCATGGGTGAACAAGTCGCTGGAGCGTGCGCAGGCCAAGGTCGAGGGCCGCAACTTTGACATGCGCAAGCAGCTGTTGAAGTTCGATGATGTGATGAACGAGCAGCGCAAGGTGATCTTTGGCCAGCGCCGCGACATCATGGAGGCGCAAGACCTTCATGAGATCACCGAAGATATGCGCCACCAGATGATCGACGACATGATCGACCAATATATGCCGCGCAACACCTATGCCGACCAGTGGGACACGCAGGGCTTCTACGCGGATGTCATCGAACAACTGGGTGTGGATGTGCCTGTGATTGCATGGTGCGAAGAGGACGGCGTAGACGAAGACATCATCCGCGAGCGTCTGATCGAGGCGACAGACAAACTGATGGCCGAGAAGGCCGAGAAGTTTGGCGAAGAGAACATGCGCAACATCGAGAAGCACTTCCTGCTGCAAACAATTGATACAAAATGGCGCGAGCATCTGCTGACCCTTGAGCACCTGCGCTCGGTCGTCGGTTTCCGCGGCTATGCACAGCGTGATCCGCTGAACGAATACAAGAATGAATCTTTCCAGCTGTTCGAAGGCATGCTGGACAGCCTGCGCGCGGATGTGACACGCCGTCTGGCGCGGGTTGAGCCGCCCAGCGAAGAGCAGCAGCAGCGGATGATCGAGCAGATGCTGGCCCAACAACGTGCAGCGGATGACGCAGTGGACAAGGCCGTTGACCAAGCCGAAGCTGCCGCAGAAGCACATAGTGAGTTTGACGAAAATGATCCGTCAACATGGGGCACGCCAGGACGGAATGACATGTGCCCCTGTGGTTCCGGCAAGAAGTTCAAGCACTGCCACGGGCAACTCACCTGAGCGAAATTTGTTAAAAATGTCTAAATAACAGCGCGGGGCTGCCCTATTGCGGCCCCGTTTGCAGGCAATGACTGTTCCTGACCCAATCTAATAACAAGGGACCGGGATAATGAAATACCGCAAGGAAATCCTCACATCAGCCGGAACGCTGGCCTGTGCCATCGGTATCGGTTTCTTTATGCAAAACAGCCAGTCCCCCGCAACTGATGCCTTCGAGGGTGAGATATTGGCTAACGCCGATGCGGCTATTTTGGATGTTGGTGCGGTTACCCTCACTGCGGCTGAGTTTGCCGACACATCGACCAGCGTAGCGGTCCGTGATGTGGAAACACCCGTCGCTGTGATGGAGCCCCCGCGGATACCGCAGGAACCAGTCGAGCAGGCCGTATCCATGATAGATGTTGAGGAACTTACCACTGAGACTGACGCGGTTGCTGCAGTCCAGTGCGAGATTACTGCGGCTGCGCGGCCCGTCGCCGCTGCGATGGTCAATCTGACACTTGAGGCGTCCTGCTTGCCGGATGAGCGGGTGACGGTACATCATTCAGGGTTGCTCTTCAGTCAAACCACAGATGCGGACGGCGCGCTCGACATCACGGTACCGGCGCTGTCGCGTGACGCTGTGTTTATCGTGGCCTTCAGCAATGGTGAGGGCGGTGTGGCCCAGACAACCGTCGAGGAGATTGCCGACTATGACCGCGTGGCGCTCCAGTGGAAGGGCGACGCAGGATTCCAGCTGCACGCCCGTGAATTCGGAGCCGAATACGGTGGCGCAGGTCACGTCTGGTCCGGTGCTGCCCGCGACATGTCTTATGGTGTAACAGGGCAGGGGGGCTTTATCTCCAAACTGGGCAATCCTGATGTGCCCGATGGACTTATGGCCGAAGTTTATACCTTCCCCGCCAGTACAACACAAAACGCAGGTGACGTGGCGCTGAGCGTGGAAACTGAGGTGGGCCAGAACAACTGCGGCCTCGAGATTGAAGCCCAGACTTTGCAAACTTTTAACGGCACTGATATCACAACAAGGGATCTGACGCTGTCTGTGCCGGATTGTGACGCGGCAGGCAACTTTCTGGTGTTGAATAATCTGTTCGAAGACCTGAAGATCGCGTCCAACTAACGCTTCATCGAGGTCACATGATAAAAGCGATATGTGCGGCGGGCCTCGCCGCACTTTTCCTTTTTGGCACCACCCTGTCCACGCGGGCACAGGATGTCACCCTTACCTCGCGTGACAGCAAGGTAGAGCTGAGCGGGACGTTGCTGGGCTTTGACGGTGAGTTCTATCGCCTCCAAACCACTTACGGGGAACTGACACTTGATGGCTCTGGCGTGTTGTGTGAAGGGCCCGGCTGTCCTGATTTACAGGATTTTGTCGCGGAGTTGCAGATATCCGGCGCGCAAACACTAGGTTCGGTGGTGATGCCAGCGCTCATCGAGGCATTTGCCCAGAAGAACAATTACTTGACCGAGCGGGAGACGGGTGAGGATTCCAGCAGTTTCGTCTATCTCATCCGCCGTGCGGACACTGGCAAGCTTGCGGCGCGGTTCTTCTTTCGGGTGACAAACACCGACGAGGGCTTTGCTGATTTACTCGCGGATGAGGCGGACATTGTGATGTCCCTGCGTGAAATCCGCCCGGACGAGCGGAGCCGTGCGCGCGAGGCGGGCTTGGGTGATATGACAGGCCCCAACCGCAGCCGTGTTCTGGCGCTGGACGCGATTGTACCCGTGGTGTCTGGCAGTAACCCCGTGCGGGGTATCTCGCCCGACAAACTGGCTCAGGTGTTGGCAGGGCGTATCACGAACTGGGAGGCACTGGGCGGACCGGATGTGCCTATCACCCTGCATTTACCCGATGAAAGATCGGGTTTGGGGCAGGCGGTTGTGGACCAGCTGCTGCGACCGGCGGGACTTGTCGGTCTTGCAGAGAACGCGACTCAACACGGAATGCCAGCTGAGTTGTCGCAGGCAGTAGCCGGGTATACGTTTGCCCTTGGGCTGACCAGCTTTGCGGATCGCGGCGATACACACGCGTTGATGCTGACGGGTGCCTGCGGGTTTTCGATGGAGGCGTCGCGCCGCACGATCAAGACGGAGGACTACCCGCTGACGGCTCCTATGTTTCTCTACTTCCCGGCGCGCCGTTTGCCGCAGCTTGCACGTGAGTTTCTGGCATTTACCCGTGGGCCTACCGCGCAGATCGTGATCCGCCGCGCAGGTTTTGTAGACCAGACGCCGGAAGAAATTGAAGTGGAGCAGCAGGGCAACCGCTTTGCAAATGCTATCGCCAATGCGGGTACCGAGATCAGCCTTGGGGAGCTTCAGCGGATGGCCGCGACCCTCACACCTATGAAGCGGCTCAGCACATCGTTCCGGTTTGAGGCTGGATCGATCCGTCTTGATGCGCAATCCCGTTCCAATGTGCAGCAACTGGCGCGGGCGCTCGAGGTAGGTCAATATGATGCGCGGCGGCTCTTGTTTGTGGGTTTCAGCGACGGAAACGGCGCGGCGGATGCCAACCGTGATATTGCGCTCAAACGCGCGGAGGCGGTGAGGCGTGCAGTCACTGAAGCTGCTGTCGCTGCGAACCTTGGCCGTGTCGAACTTGGCGTCGATGCGTTTGGTGAAGCAATGCCAATGGCCTGTGACGATAGCTCGTGGGGACGCCAGGCGAACCGGCGTGTAGAGATTTGGGTCCGCTAGATCACAAGTAGCCTTCCGCGCGAAAGCTGAGCTCTTGCGATTTTCCGATGATCAAATGGTCATGCAGCGTGAGCCCCAACGCCTCGCAGGCGGCGTTGACGCGGTTTGTCATCTCGATGTCCGAGGGTGATGGCGATGGATCACCAGAGGGGTGGTTATGGACAAGAATAACGGCAGATGCGTTAAGCTCGAGCGCACGTTTTGCCACCTCGCGCGGATAAACAGGCACGTGATCGACAGTACCTTTGGACTGCTCCTCATCCCCGATCAGCACATTCTTGCGGTCAAGATACAGGACACGAAATTGCTCCGTCTCGCGGTGGGCCATCGTGGTGTGGCAATAGTCGAGCAGGGCATCCCAGCTGGACAGCACTTGCGTCTTCAGGATGCGTGAGCGCGCCATCCGGTGCGCAGCGGCCTCTACGATCTTGAGTTCTGTGATAACAGCGTCACCGACGCCTGAAATGTCGCGTAGTCTTGCCTCGCTTGCGGTAATGACGCGGTTGAAGTCACCGAAACGGGCCATCAATGCATGTGCCAACGGTTTGACATCGCGGCGTGGAATGGCGCGGAACAGGACGAGTTCCAGAAGTTCATACTCAGGTATTGCAGCGGCGCCACCGGCCATGAAGCGTGCTCGCAGCCGCTGGCGGTGATCAGCGATATAGGAAGGTTGTTTGCCCGCCACCGGCGTCGTGGAGGTGGCTTCGTCCATCAGGAACGGGAGGGGTTGTTCATGAAATGCGTTCATGACGACACACTGCCGTACAAGTAGTTAGCGAACAGTTAACGTTCACACGAACATGAATGTTGCGACGTACACAGGCGGCAGAAATGAGTTTAAGGGCAAAATCAAAAGGGCCGGCGCGCACTCCTGGCGGGCTGGCCCTTTTGATATCTAGCCTTTCATGGAATCCCAGAAAGACTTGACCGAGGAGAAGAAGCTGCTGCCTTCGGGGTTGTTCTCTTCCGAGAGTTCCTCGAATTCACGCAGGATTTCCTTTTGTCGGCTGGTGAGATTCACTGGTGTCTCTACCGCCAATTCGATGATCATGTCGCCAGTGGCTCCGCCGCGCAGGTGTGGCATGCCCTTGCCGCGCAAACTCATCTGGCGGCCAGACTGGCTGCCTGCTGGAACCGACACGCGGCCGCGACCCCCGTCGATTGTGGGAACCTCGATACTGCCGCCGAGTGCGGCGCTTGCCATGGTCACGGGGACGCGGCAGAACAGGTTCGGGCCGTCCCGCTCGAAAAGTTCGTGCTCCTGAACCTCTATGAATATGTAGAGATCGCCGGAGGGGCCACCGCGCATGCCTGCTTCGCCTTCACCGGCGAGCCTGATGCGTGTTCCCGTTTCGACGCCCGCCGGGATGTTGACCGACAGGGATCTGTCTTTCTCCACCCGCCCGGCGCCACGGCAGGTATTGCAGGGGTTCTTAATGATCTGACCGAGACCGGAACAGGTCGGGCAGGTGCGTTCCACCGTGAAAAAGCCCTGTTGCGCGCGTACCTTGCCCATGCCGGAACAGGTGGGACAGGTAGTGGGTTCTGCGCCGCCTTCTGCGCCGGAGCCCTTGCAGCTGCCACAGCTGACAGAGGTAGGGACGTTGATGGATTTTTGCAGGCCAGAATACGCGTCCTCAAGCGACACACGCAGGTTGAAGCGCAGATCAGATCCGCGCGCCGCACGACGTCCGCCGCCTTGTTGGCCACGTCCGCCCATGAAGTCGCCGAACAAGTCGTCAAAGACATCAGAGAATGCGGAAGAAAAATCACCCTGACCGCCGCCGAAGCCACCGCCCGGACGGCCACCGCCACCCCCCATGCCACCTTCGAATGCTGCATGGCCATAGCGGTCATATGCGGCTTTCTTATCGGCGTCTTTTAGCACTTCGTAGGCTTCGTTGGCCTCTTTGAACTGGCCTTCGGCCTCTGGCCGGTCTTTGTTACGGTCTGGATGAAGCTCTTTCGCTTTCGTGCGATAGCCCTTCTTTATCTCTTCCGCCGAGGCGCCCTTTGAGACGCCGAGAATTTCGTAGTAATCACGTTTTGCCATCAGTTTTATCCTTTTCTGGAACGTGAAAGGCCGGCCCGTCTGATCGGACCGGCCCTGTCATTGGTTCCAAACTGCGGGGTTACGCGCGTTTGTCGTTGTCGAGATCTTCGAAATCCGCGTCAACGATGTCATCATCGGCTTTGCCATTCCGAGCCTCGTCCGCAGCGGCGGCCATATCGTCATCATTGGCCTCCTGTGCGTTCTTGTAGATCGCCTCGCCCAGCTTCATTGCCGCTTCGGTGACGTTCTGGATGCCGGATTTGATCTTCTCGGCGTTCTCTGTTTCCAACTCGTCCTTGAGCGCGGCAATCGCCAACTCGATCGCTTCAACTGTGGTCGGGTCAACCTTGTCCGAATGCTCTTCGATCGACTTCTCGGTCGAGTGAATGAGGCTCTCGGCCTGGTTCTTCGCCTCGATCAGCGAGCGGCGCTCTTTGTCCGACTCGGCATTTTCTTCGGCGTCCTTGACCATCTTTTCGATGTCGGCATCGGAAAGACCACCGGAAGCTTGGATGGTGATCTTTTGTTCCTTGCCTGTACCTTTGTCCATGGCGCCGACTGATACGATACCGTTCGCATCGATGTCGAAGGTCACTTCGATCTGGGGCATGCCGCGTGGTGCGGGCGGGATGCTCTCCAGATTGAACGCACCGAGCAACTTGTTGTCGGCGGCCATTTCACGCTCCCCTTGGAAGCAGCGGATGGTCACGGCGTTCTGGTTGTCTTCCGCAGTCGAGAAGATTTGCGATTTCTTCGTCGGGATTGTGGTGTTGCGGTCGATCAGACGGGTAAACACGCCGCCGAGGGTCTCGATGCCCAGGGAAAGGGGCGTTACATCCAGCAGAACCACGTCTTTGACATCGCCTTGCAGAACACCGGCCTGAATGGCGGCGCCGAGGGCCACGACTTCGTCGGGGTTCACACCCTTGTGTGGCTCTTTGCCGAAGAACTTGGTCACTTCTTCGATGACTTTGGGCATGCGTGTCATACCACCGACCAGAACAACTTCGTCGATGTCTTTTGCAGTCAGACCGGCATCTTTCAACGCTGCCGCACAGGGCTTCATCGAGGCTTTGATCAGGTCACCCACCAGAGATTCCAGTTTGGCGCGCGTCATTTTCATGACCATGTGCAGAGGCTGGCCGTTGGAACCCATCGAGATGAAGGGCTGGTTGATCTCGGTCTGCGAGGACGAGGACAGTTCGATCTTTGCTTTCTCGGCAGCCTCTTTCAGACGCTGAAGGGCCATCTTATCCTGGGTCAGATCAACTTGGTGCTCTTTTTTGAACTCGTCAGCGAGGTAGTTCACGATGCGCATGTCAAAGTCTTCACCACCGAGGAACGTGTCGCCGTTGGTGGATTTCACTTCGAACAAGCCATCGTCGATCTCGAGGATGGTTACGTCGAATGTACCACCGCCGAGGTCATAGACCGCGATGGTTTGTGTATTCTCTTTGTCCAGACCGTAGGCCAGTGCAGCCGCTGTCGGCTCGTTGATGATCCGCAGAACTTCAAGACCGGCAATTTTACCTGCGTCTTTGGTGGCCTGACGCTGGGCGTCATTGAAGTAGGCAGGAACGGTGATGACCGCCTGCGTCACTTCTTCACCGAGGTAGGACTCGGCGGTTTCTTTCATCTTGCCGAGGATAAAGGCAGAGATTTGCGAAGGGGAGTATTTATCGCCCTTGGCTTCGACCCATGCGTCACCGTTGCCGCCGTCAATTACCTTGAAGGGCAGGTTTTTCTTGTCCTTCGCGAGATCTGGATCGTCATTGCGACGACCGATCAAACGCTTGACGCCGAAGATTGTGTTTTCAGGGTTTGTGACGGCCTGGCGTTTCGCCGGCTGGCCTACAAGGCGCTCGTCGTCTGTAAAGGCCACGATGGAGGGCGTTGTGCGTGCGCCTTCCGCGTTCTCGATCACGCGGGGCTGGCTGCCGTCCATGATGGCGATGCAGGAGTTTGTTGTTCCAAGGTCAATACCAATTACTTTGGCCATGTTTTCGATCCCTCATTTAGCTCAAGGCGATTACACGAAGCGCAGGCCCGTTATGGCACCCTTGCTCCGATCCGGTTGATGCTGGAAACAGGTCGTTCCCAGCAGTTCGATGGGTATATAGTGAGGGGGTTGGGGTGCTGCAACCGTGGCTGACACCAAGATGTGATAATTCAGGGAGAAATCCTGAAAATTGGGCGTAAATTGAGGGCGTATCGTTGAAATTATCGGTGAAGGGTTTCGAAATCTACTCGGGGTATCTGGACAGCGCAGCGCAGCGGCTGCTTTTGGCGGCGGTGCGTGGCGTTGTGTCCAAGGCACCGTTTTTCCGGCCCGTGATGCCGAACGGGAAACCGTTGTCGGTCCGGATGACGGCTGCAGGGCGATATGGCTGGCTCTCTGACAGGCAGGGATACCGTTATGCCGATACGCATCCATCGGGCGAGGCATGGCCCGCGATCCCCCCTGAGGTGCTGACGATCTGGCAGGACGTGACAGGGCTGGAGCGTTTGCCAGAATGTTGTCTGGTCAACTACTACGGCGCAGAGGCCAAAATGGGCTTGCACCGTGATTCAGACGAGGCGGACATGCAGTGGCCGGTTGTCTCCATCTCGCTTGGGGATGAGGGCCTTTTCCGCATGGGCAATGTGACGCGCGGGGGAAAGACCGAGAGCATCTGGCTCCGTTCTGGCGATGTTGTGGTGATGGGCGGCGATGCGCGGCTGGCCTATCACGGCGTGGACAGGATCAGGGCTGGGTCGTCCAAATTGCTGCCAAAAGGCGGACGGCTGAATCTGACACTGCGGGTGGTGACGTGACAATCTGCCAGTGATCCTGCAGCTACATGCTGCCGGTTGCAATTGTGAGGTTTCTTGGGCTTGAGCGCGCGGTGCGGTCGTTTGCAGGACAAGCCAATTTTTCAGATTGCCAAGGCCAAGCCAAAATAGTCCCAATGAATTTAACAACAGAAGGTCGGCAGCGCAGTCGGTCTAGCGTCGCGCACTCCACGAAATGGAGGCGTGGCGGCGCGTGTAGAACTCGCCCATAAGGCCAATCATCACCAGCACAAGGCCGACCCAAAGCGCATACATCGGATCGCTATTGCGGGGGTTGTAGTTGAGAAAGGCAAAACCGCGCGCCTGATCAATCGTGTGAAACAGAGGATTCCAATCAAACATGGCCAGCATAAAGTTGGGCAGGGTATTGGCCACAAACATCTTGCCGGAAGCGATCATGTTTGCACGCTGGTAAACGGTAGAGAATACCCCGACGGCTGTCGGAAACCATGGTTTGATCGCCAGCAGGACAAGCCCCAGCGCAGCACCGGTGAACCACGCCAGCAGGAGCATGGCAAACGCGCCGACCGGTTGTTCCACCTGTAGCGGCGTGAATGCCACGTGATAAACAAACAAAATGATCGCCAACGAAAGCACCTGAATATAGAGCGCACCCAGTGCAGCAGAACAGATGGAAATGATCGTGTTCATCGGAGCGTGCTGCATCATCGGGCTGGCCGGCCCTTCAGAGCCCACTACAGCACCCAGTGCCTTGGAGTGAGTCATGTAGAGAAAAATCCCCGACATGATGTACAGCAGGAAATCACCGCGAATAGCCGCCCCGCGCAAACCAAGGATGGAGAACATTACGTAGAACGCCAGCACAAAAATAACGGATTGAAGTATGTTTGTCCCGATGGCGATGAACGCGTTGTTATGACCCTTGCGGACCGATCGCACGATTGAGTGGTAGATCAACTCCAGCATCGTCAGTGCGACGGTTAATCCAGATCGGTTTCTTCGGATCGGTTGGAACATCAGGTGTACTGCCTTGCGGATATGGCCACTGTTGCACGGAATTCTTGATGATCCGTTACATCCCCATCATAAGGTATCCAAAACCTATATCAACGAAGGATGGCAGGAGTTGGGCATGGATTACGAAAAATTAACGCAGGTGATGCGGCGGTTGTCTCTTGAGGCGGGCGACAAGATTATGGAAATTTATGGTCAGGACGATTTTGACGTAAAATCCAAATCTGATGACAGCCCGGTGACCGCTGCGGATGAAGCGGCGGACCAGATTATCTCTGATGGTTTGCGCGCGGCCTTCCCCGATGTGATGCTGGTCACCGAAGAGCAATCCGCCACACACAGTACCTCTGGAGATACGTTTTTGATCGTGGACCCGCTGGATGGCACCAAGGAATTCATTCACCGCCGCGGCGATTTCACTGTCAATATCGCCTTGGTCGAAGGTGGTGTGCCGACGCGTGGTGTTGTCTATGCACCCGCAAAAGGCCGGATGTTCTTTACGATGGCTGATGGCCAGTCGGTTGAAGAAACCGGTGGTTTTGACAAGGACACCATAGGTCAAACGACCCAGATATCAGTCTCTGATGCGGATAATTCGGCTTTGATGGTCGTGGCCAGCAAATCGCACCGCGATCAAGCCACGGATGACTACATCGGTAAATATGCGGTGCGTGACATGACAAGTGCTGGTTCCTCGCTCAAATTTTGTCTTGTCGCGACGGGCGAGGCGGACCTCTATCCCCGCGTGGGCCGTACGATGGAGTGGGACACAGCCGCCGGTCACGCGGTTTTGAAGGGCGCAGGCGGCGCAGTGGTGCGGTTTGATGACCATACGCCGCTCACCTACGGGAAGGCGGATTATGCGAACCCGTTCTTTATTGCCTACGCGCCCGGTGTTGACCTGAAGGACGCATGAGCGAGCCCTCTGTCAGCGTCATTATTGTCAGCCGGAACCGACCGGACGCGTTGCGCCGGTGCCTGCTGGGTGTGTCGCAGCTGCAATATCCTTCGTTCGAGGTGGTCATTGTGGCCTGCCCGGAGGGCATCAAAGCCGCAGAGGCGGCAAATTCGCTGCCAGACATAAAGTGCGTCGCTTTTGACGAGGCAAACATCTCGGCCGCGCGCAATCTGGGGCTTGTACATGCGGCGGGCGAGATTGTCGCCTTTATCGACGATGATGCGGTGCCCGAGCCGCAGTGGCTGCGGTATCTGGTGGCTCCGGCGAGACGCAGCGATGTGGCGGCGATGGGGGGGTATGTGCGCGGCCGCAACGGGATCAGCTTCCAATACAGGGCGCGGTCGCTGGATGCACAAGGCACACCTCAGGAGTTGGATATCGACTCTTTGCAGGCAACCGTTCTGATCCCGCCAAAGGGGCGTGCGATCAAGACAGAAGGCACAAACATGGCCTTTAGGCGTGATGTGCTTGTGTCGATCGGCGGGTTTGACCCGGCTTTTCGCTTTTATCTGGATGAGACGGACGTAAACATGCGGCTGGCGCGGGCAGGCCACGCTACGGCGCTCGTGCCGCTGGCGCAGGTGCATCACGGTTTTGCTGCCAGTGCCATGCGGCGCGCTGACCGGGTGCCGCGGGATTTGTTCGAGATCGGCGCGAGCTGGGCAGTCTTTCAGCGCAAACACATCCCCCCGCGTGAGCATGCAGCCCATTGGCATGCGCAAAGGGCCGCCGAGCGCCAGCGGCTTTTGGCGCATATGGTGGCGGGTGGTCTGGAGCCGCGCGACGTGCGCCGCCTGCTGAAGAGCCTGCTCGCGGGGTACGCAGAAGGTCAAACCCGCAAACCATCTGCCGTGCGTTTGCCCAAGCATGCGGTGCAGCCCTTCCGTCTGGCCAGCTCCTCCTCGCGGAGGTCCGGCTTTACCGCTGTGCGAGGTTTGCGGGGCGCGGCCGCCCTGCAAAAAGCTTCTGAAAGTGTGCTTTCAGGTTGTATAGAGACTGTTTTAATTCTGTCCTGGACCGCCCTGTTCCACAGGGTCACCTTTTCCTCGCAGGGGGTTTGGGTGCAAAAAGGCGGCTTGTTTGGCAAGGCTGCACGCGATGAGCCTCTGTTCAGGCTTGCCTCCTTTGGCCGACGCAGCAAATTCGAGCGTGAACGTTTTGCGCTTGTTCGTGGATTGGCGGACCCGTAGTATAGAGAGTGTTTGATGTTTCAACAAAATTTAACCAAACAGACATAATTTTGCCTTTTTTGAGGTGCTTTAGCGAGAAACACCAAAGCGGGGGGTTCCTGCCCGCCGTAAGCCGTGCGAAATTTGTTTACCGATCAATGAAATTAGAATGTGAGGCCTTCGCGAGATATGGGCAATAAAGTAACTACCGCAATTTTCCCTGTCGCGGGCATGGGCACGCGCTTCCTGCCGGCAACGAAATCCGTTCCAAAAGAAATCATGACGTTGGTGGATCGCCCTTTGATCCAGTACGCCATCGACGAGGCACGAGCGGCCGGCATTACCGAGTTTATTTTTGTGACCTCGCGCGGCAAAGGCGCGCTTGAGGATTACTTTGATCTGGCGCCGAACCTTGAGGAAGAATTGCGCAGCAAGGGCAAGGATGACCTGCTGGACGTACTGAGAAAGACCAACATGGACAGCGGCGAAATTGCGTACATTCGCCAGCACAAGGCGCTGGGCCTCGGCCACGCAGTATGGTGTGCGCGGCGACTTGTTGGGGATCAGCCGTTTGCAGTAATTCTGCCTGATGACGTGATTGCGGCGGAAAAACCTTGCTTGCAGCAGATGGTCGAAGCCTACGAGGAAATCGGCGGTAACATGGTCGCGGCGATGGAGGTCGCCCCCGACAAGGCATCGTCTTATGGAATCCTCGATGTCGAAGATGACAGTGGCAAGCTGCTGAAAGTCAAAGGCATGGTAGAGAAGCCAAAGGCAGAGGATGCGCCCTCGAATCTGGCTGTGATCGGTCGCTACATTCTGGCGCCGACCGTGCTGAAGAACCTGGACGAGGTGCAAAAAGGCGCCGGTGGTGAAATCCAGCTGACGGACGCGATTGCTGCGGATCTGGACAAGGGGCGAAGCGTGCATGGGTTTCGTTTTGCAGGACAGCGGTTTGATTGCGGCTCCAAGTCAGGGTTCTTGCAGGCTACTGTTTCCTACGGTCTGGCGCGCCCTGAGCTGCGCGACGATCTTGCGGCCTTCCTGAAGGGGATTGTTCCCAGTCTGGACTGATGGTGGAAGGTCGCCCACAACTGGAGAGCGTTAGGCAAAAGTTGAAACCGCCAGCGCGGTTGCTGGACTTTACCCGACTTATGCGGCGTGCAGGAGGTGTCTGGACGGGCGTTGACCGGGTCGAGTTGGCCTATCTGGCAGAGCTGGTGGCGGGTGATGTACCGGTCTGGGGGCTGGCACGCACGCCGTTGGGCTATGTCTTGCTGGACCATAGTGGACTTTCCGGTTTTTACAGGCGACTGATCGGTGAGGCTCAATTCGCCGCGCCTGATTTGTTGTCGCGTATGCAACGCGGGATGCATGACACGGCGCGCCGAGCGCTGACCGATGCCCGCAAATGCGCCGTGGCGCGCGCGCTTCCGCGTGGGTTGGTGCGCATGTTAGCGCGGCATCTCCCTGCCGGTACGGCCTACCTCAATACAGGGCACAGCAACCTCTCCGAGCGGGTGCTGACCGCAGTTCGCGCGTTAGAGGGCGCGCGGATTGCCGTGCTTGTGCATGATGTCATTCCGCTCGAATATCCGCAGTACCAGCGTGAAGGGACGGTCGCTGCATTTGAGCGCAAAATGCAGCGTGTGCAGCGATATACGGATTTGATTATCTACAATTCCGCGGACACCCGGCAGCGGACTGAGAGGGTAATGGCGCCATGGGGGAATGTGCCAGCTGGTATTGTTGCGCATTTGGGGACGATGGACCCTGTGCCTGATCACAGTATTTTGCCAGCGGATTTGCCGCCAGCGGCTCCTTACTTCATCACTGTCGGCACGATTGAGCCGCGCAAGAACCATGCGCTTCTGCTTGACGTTTGGGATCGTTTGGGTCCTGATGCGCCCGTTTTGTTGATCTGTGGAAGTCGCGGCTGGAATAATGAAGCAGTGTTCGCGCGACTCGACTCTTTGGGTCCTGATGCGCGCGTTCGTGAGGTGTCAGGGCTTGCAGATGGTGCGCTGTCTGCCTTGGTCGAGGGCGCCCACGCCATGCTCTTTCCCAGTCACGCAGAGGGCTTCGGTCTACCGGCAGTTGAATCGCTGCGAATGGGTACCCCGGTTTTATGCAGCAATATGGCGACATTCAGGGAAATCTTGGGTGATAACGCTGTTTATCTTGATGATACAACGGTAAAAATATGGGAAGAAGCAGTGGTGGACTGGTCTAGGCGGCCTCGGGACACGCTTCGGGTTCGAGACTTTGAGGCGCCGGATTGGGCGGCGCATTTCAAGATTGCATTAAGTTTCACCTGATAGGCGTGCAGGAAGGCCGAAAGACCAAGAGTAAAGGGTAGTGTTTGGGTGCGATCCGATCATACCGCCTGAGACTGCAGCGCAAACGCTGGCGTATTCGGGCATTTCGCAAGCGGCGCGAACTGAAATGCGTCGTGGACCGGACCGATCAAATTCGGCCCGATGATATTCTGTTGTTCTGCACCCAACGGAACGAGAAAATCCGCCTGTCCTATTTCCTCGATTACTATCGCAAACAGGGCGTGAACCATTTCTTTTTTGTAGACAATGACAGTGACGATGACTCGCTGGACTATCTGCGCAATCAGCCTGATGTTTCGGTGTGGTTCACACGCGCCAGCTACCGTCGGTCGCGGTTTGGTGTGGATTGGCTGAACTGGTTGCAGCGCAAATACGCCCACGGACACTGGACTTTGACCGTCGATCCGGATGAATTTCTGATCTACCCGTTTTGCGATACGCGGCCACTGCGTGCGCTGACGGACTGGCTGGATGCGTCTTCCATCAAGTCGTTCTCGGCGATGCTGTTGGACATGTATCCCAAAGGGAGACTGGACGAGCAACCCTACCGCAGCGGACAGGATCCGATCGAGATTGCCGCATGGTTTGACAGCGGCAATTATACGATGTCGCGCAACGCAGCCTTTACCAACCTGTGGATACAGGGGGGCCCCCGCGCGCGTGTCTTCTTTGCCGACGCGCCTGCCAAGGCCCCGGCGCTGAACAAGGTGCCTTTGGTTAAATGGGACAGAAAATACGTCTATGTCAGCTCCACCCATATGTTGCTGCCGCGCGGTCTTAATCAGGTTTACGACGAGTGGGGTGGCGAGAAAGCCAGCGGTGTCCTGCTGCATGCCAAATTTATCGACACGTTCGGCGCCAAAGCGGCGGAGGAGCTGGAGCGCGGCCAACACTATGCCGGTTCGGTCGAGTACAAAGCCTATGCTGAGCGCGTGAAAGAAAATCCGCAACTGTGGTGCAAGTGGAGCGAGCGCTACATCAACTGGCGACAACTCGAGATTCTGGGTCTGATGTCCAAGGGAAACTGGGCATGACGGAAACGATGGGTGTGGTCATGTTGGTGCACAATGCGCTGGGCCGCGCCGAACAGGTGGCGCGTCATTGGGCATCGGCGAACGTGCCTGTGGTGATCCATGTCGACAAGAAAGTTTCCAATAAAGTCTACGAACAGTTCACCGCAGCGCTGGCCGATGTGCCGAATGTCCTGTTTTGCAAGCGGTTCCGATGTGAATGGGGCACATGGGGTATTGTCGCCGCTTCCCAATCCGCGTCAGAGCTAATGCTGGCCAGTTTTGCGGATGTCCGTCACGTCTATCTCGCCTCCGGCTCCTGCCTGCCGTTGCGCCCGGTACACGAGTTGATCGAATATCTGTCCGACCGCCCACGCACCGATTTTATCGAAAGTGCCACGACCGCAGATGTCCCATGGACCGTGGGCGGGCTGGACGAGGAGCGGTTTACCATGCGGTTCCCTTTTTCGTGGAAGCGGCACAGGTATTTCTTTGACACGGCAGTGAATCTACAGCGCAAGTTCAACATCAAGCGCCGGATACCCAAGGGGGTGGTTCCGCATATGGGGTCGCAGTGGTGGTGCCTGACGCGGCAGACTCTATCTGCAATCTTGCAAGACCCCGAGCGGCCCAAATATGACCGGTACTTCCGCCACGTATGGATCCCTGATGAAAGTTATTTCCAGACACTCTCCCGGCTCTATTCAACCAGCGTTGAAAGCCGCTCTTTGACGCTGTCCAAATTCGACTTTCAGGGCAAACCGCATATTTTCTATGATGATCACCTGCAACTCCTGCGCCGGTCGGACTGTTTTGTGGCGCGCAAGATATGGCCTTACGCCGACCGTCTATATGAGGCGTTTCTGACGGACGCGGCGGGTGCGATGAAGCGGACCGAGCCTAACCCGGGCAAAATTGACCGTATCTTTGCAAAAGCGGTGGAGCGGCGCACCCGCGGCCGTTCGGGTCTGTACATGCAGAGCCGGTTTCCCAACGAGGATTGGGAGAACGGTGTGACAGCGGCGGAGTACTCGATGTTTCAAGGCTTTACCGAGCTCTTTGAGAATTTCGAACCGTGGCTGCACAATGCCACCGGTGCCCGTGTGCACGGCCATCTGTTCGCGCCTGATCGCGTTCATTTTGGAGACGGGCAGACCACGTTGAACGGCGCATTGAGCGACAGCGCGATCCAGCGGGACTATAACGCCAAGGCTTTCCTGACCAACCTGATCTGGAACACCCGCGGCGAGCGGCAGTGTTTTCAGTTCGGACCGTTGGACAATCAGGATATCAACTGGCGTGTCGCAAAAGACCCCAATGCGCAGGTCTCGGTGATTACGGGTGCTTGGGCTGTTCCGCTTTTCCGCTCGAACATGGATTTTGCGGATATACGGCGCATGGCGGCCAAGATGCAAAAGATCGAGAGCGAGCATATGGATATTCTGCGCTCGCCCTACACCAAAGCGCGGGTACGGATATGGACGATGGCCGAATTTATCGAAGCGCCAATGGAGCCGCTGCAAGGAATTTTGGATGAAATCGGGCAGGCGCGGATCAGGCGGCTGTCAGAGGCACCCAAAATGGTGGATCTGCATGGGTTTGGCCAGTTCCTCCAGAACCTCAAGAACCAGGGCATGCATCCCTATCTGATGGGGGATTTTCCGGTTGAGCGTGGGCCAAGTTCGGTTCCCGCAGCGCCCCGCAAACCTTATCTGGTGAAGTAGAATGACAAATCGTTTCGACAGCTTTGTGGTGTTCGCAGAAATGCGCACAGGCTCCAATTTTCTGGAGGCAAACCTGAATGCGTTTTCAGGAATTAAATGTTATGGCGAAGCGTTCAATCCACATTTCATCGGGTATCCCAACAGCACCGAAATCCTGGGCGTCGATCAGACGGCCCGCGACGCCGAGCCTGCCGTGCTGCTGCGCGCGATAAAATACCAACCGGCCGTGATGGGCGGCTTTCGGTATTTTCACGACCATGATCCGCGGGTGCTGGATCTGGTGTTGGACGACCTGAAATGTGCCAAAATCATCCTGACGCGAAATCCGGTCGAAAGTTATGTGAGCTGGAAAATCGCGCAGGAGACTGGGCAATGGAAGCTGACGGATATGAAGGCGCGCAAGGACGCGCAAGTGGAGTTTGTCCCTGCCGAGTTCAAGGCGCATCTAGAGGCGTTGCAGGCGTTTCAATTGCTGCTGATGAACAGGCTTCAAACCAGCGGGCAGACTGCGTTTTACGTGGCTTATGAAGATTTGCAAAGTGTTGAGGTTATGAACGGGATCGCGACCTATCTGGGTGTACCCGAGATGTTGGAAGAGCTGGACAAGAACCTCAAAAAGCAAAACCCGAGCCCGCTGTCTGACAAAGTCAGCAACTATGCGCAGATGGAAAACGCGCTGTCGCGACTGGACCGCTTTGATCTGACGCGGACGCCCAATTTTGAGCCGCGTCGCGGCCCCAATGTGCCGTCCTATGTGACAGGCGTGAAAGCGCCGCTGCTGTTTATGCCCGTGGCCGGTGCGCCTTATCAGGAGGTACGCCGCTGGCTGGCCGGGTTGGATGGGGAGAAACAGAACCAGCTGGGCCAGAAGATGACCCAGAAAGAACTGAGGCAGTGGAAAAACCAGCATAAAGGTCACCGCAGCTTCACCGTGCTACGCCACCCTATTCTGCGGGCGCATGATGTTTTTTGCCATCGCATCCTGAACTCGGGGCAGGGGAGCTATCTACAACTGCGCCGGACATTGGTGCGCCGCTACAAACTCCCGTTGCCCGACGAAGGGCAGGAAGGGCAAATCGACATCGTCGCACACCGCGGAGCTTTTATGGCGTTTCTGGCGTTCCTGAAAGGAAACTTGGCGGGGCAGACGGCTGTGCGGGTGGACCCTGCGTGGTGTACCCAAGCACAGGCCTTACAGGGGTTTGGTGAATTTACGCTGCCCGATATGATCCTGCGCGAAGAGACGTTGGTACGCGATCTGGCGGCACTGGCTCACACGGTGGGATATGCGGATGCGCCCCAGATCGAGGCGCCCGGTTTCCATGGCGCTTACAAGTTGGAGGACATCTATGACGAAGAAATCGAAGCGCTGGGCGCAGATGTTTACCAGCGCGATTACGTGATGTTCGGCTTTGGGCGCTGGCGCTAGGCGGCCTTCACGCCTTCTGCCTCGGTCAGGATCGTATAGAGCGTTTCTTCATTTGGATTCGCGCGCAGTTTTGCACAGATCCCTGTGTCGCGCAGGGTGCGCGAGACGAGCGCCAGTGCCTTTAGGTGCTCGACCCCCGCAGTTTCGGGCGCAAACAGCGCAAATGCTATATCGACAGGCTGACGGTCGACAGAGCCGAAATCAACCGGCTTTTCGAGCAGCACGAACAGCCCCGCTACTTTTTCGATACCTTCGAGACGTGCGTGGGGCAGGGCCACGCCACGGCCTACGCCCGTTGGTCCTAACGCCTCGCGCGCCAAAAGCGCTTCGACAACGGTGGCGGCTTTTAGATCGTACGTTGCGGCAGCCAGCTCGGCCAACTCCGTGAGGAGCCGCTTTTTGCTGGTCGTCGATGACAGCACCTTTACCGCGCGGGGCGTTAGAAGTTTCGCAAAGTTCATACTTAATCCCTGTCGGCGCGCGGTTGAACGCGCGCCTTAGCTCAGTCTCTATGCCGGGTCAATCCAGCCGATATTTCCGTCGTCGCGGCGGTAAACAACGTTGACCCCGTCTTTACCTTGTTTTCTGAACACCAGAACCGGTGCGCCCGACAGTTCCATGTGCATGACCGCTTCACCAACAGACAAGGTCGAAATATTTGTCTGCATCTCAGCAATGATCATGGGTTGAAGTGTCTCGGGCTCATCTCCATCGGTGTCACTTTCTGATGCCAAGATATACGCAGAAGCGCCTAAAAGTTCAACAGGTTCCGCGCGCTCGCGGTGATGGTCTTTCAACCGGCGCTTGTACCGGCGGAGCTGCTTTTCCATCTTTTCGCAGCAGCTGTCAAAAGCTGCGTAAATCTCTGTCGCGTGTGCTTTGGCCGAGGCTGTCAGACCAGTGGAAAGATGCACAGTCGCTTCGCAAACATACTCATGCGCCGATTTGGAGAAGATGACCTGTGCGTCGATGGGCCGTTCAGCGTATTTCTGGACTGCAGCACCTAGTTCGGTTTTCACATGCGTTTGCAGTGCATCGCCGATATCGATTTGTTTTCCGCTGATTTGGTACCGCATAGTGTCTCCTTAAATTTTGGGTCCAACCCCGACAGGCGTGCCCCAAGCGTGGGGGTGAATGGCAGGATCAGATAAGGGAAATGGCGACTGGATTCGGCATAAAACCGGCTGTTCCACCCGCAGGTGGCGCAGTCAGCTTGTTCATGTTCAGCCTGTTCGCCATACCTGATTAGATGGTGACAGCCTCTGCAAAGTCAATCATTTAAGACGGGCCACACCGCTTTGTCTGCGCAAACTGGCTCAAGAAATCTTAAAATTGTCACCAAGGTAAACGCGGCGCACATCGCCATCCTGCACTACCTCTTCCGGTGTTCCGGACATCAACACGCGGCCCTCGTGCAGAATATAGGCGCGGTCCACGATCTCGAGCGTTTCACGCACATTGTGATCTGTGATCAGCACGCCAATGCCGCGTTTTTTCAGGTCTGCGACCAAATGGCGGATATCCCCGACCGAGATCGGATCAACTCCGGCAAAAGGTTCATCCAGCAGCAGGTACTTGGGATTCGCCGCCAGACAACGGGCAATCTCTACCCGCCTGCGTTCCCCGCCTGATAGCGCCAGTGCGGGTGCGCGGCGCAAGTGTTCAATCGAGAATTCAGAAAGCAATTCGTCCAGACGGAGCAGTTTGGTGCGTCGGTCCCGCTCGACGATGTCGAGTACAGCGAGGATGTTTTCCTGTACTGAAAGCCCGCGAAAAATACTCATCTCTTGTGGCAGATAGCCGATGCCGAGCTGCGCGCGGCGATACATCGGCAGTGTGGTAACGTTCTTGCCGTCAATCGTGACGGTGCCCCCTTCGGGTGTCACAAGCCCTGCCACCGCATAGAATGTGGTGGTTTTACCCGACCCATTTGGCCCCAGAAGCGCGACAACCTCGCCACGCATCAGCTCCATTGAAAAGTCGCGGATCACGATTTTCTTGCGATAGGACTTGCGCAGATGGGAAATCCGTAGACCCGCGCTGCCGTCCTGCACGGACAGGTCTGGTGCGGTCATCAGTTGTCGCTACCGGTTTGCAGGCGGGTTCGGACGTTGCCGGCCATCTGCGCGGTGCCGTCCGTAAGATGGATCGTCATCATATCGGCGCTGAGCGCACTTGCGCCCTGTGCCAGCAACACGTTCCCGCGCATGACAATCGTGCCGTCGTCGATGTCATAATCCGCACGCTGTGCCTCCGCGGCGTCCGGTCCCGAGACGAGCGTAACGCCGCCGGTGGCCTCCATCTTGGCGATCCCGTCCTGCGTTGCGCGGTAGACAACCAGCACCCGCTGTGCGGACAATCGCATCTCGCCCTGTCCGATCACGACGTTTCCAGTAAATACGGCAGTGCCAGTCTGTTGGTCCACCGACAACTCGTCCGAGCTGACCTCGACCGGAAGGCTGGTATCTTGCGCAATTGTGCCAAACGCGACACTGGCGCCCTGTGCCAAGGCGGAGCTTGAAATAAACACAGCGAAAAGTGCTGTCAGCAGAAAACGAATGCTCATGATCTAATACACTTTCTAACTCATTTGGGGGTGTATACCAGTTTCACGCCGCCACTGAAAAGCATTTGCGTGGAATTGGTTTCGTCTGGTGTGAACACCCGCATCTGCTCTGCGGTCAACTGGCCCAGCGGTCCTGTTGCCTCCACTCCGCCATCGGCTGTTACATCCAGTGCGGAAATCAGCGCGACAATGCGCTCGGACGTCACGAAATATCCGGTCGAGCTGAGAAGGGTAACCTGCCCCGTCAACTCTGCCGCGTCGCCCGCGATGTCCAGCTCGGCCACTTCGGCATGCAACTGGAATGTCGAGCCTTCTGCCGTCTCCAGCGAGGCGCTGACCTCCTCGGCGCGGTTTGCGCCGACGCGACCTTGCAGCGTCACCAGCTTTTCAGCGGAAAAAGACATCTGGTCGCCGCCGGTTGTCATGCCCGAAAAGAAGGGGCCAGTGATTTGCTGGTCACGCAAGCGTTCCTGCACTTCTTTTTCGGCGAAGGGGATCAGTGTGTCAGTCTGCATGGCGCGGCCCAACAGGAATAGCGTGGACAGCAAGGCAAGTGCGGCGAGTGGCAGCACCACTTTCAGCAGTGCCACAGTCCGCGAGTAGCTGTCGCGCGGGGTGTCATCAGGCGTGCGCAAAGATGTCCGTTTCCGGCCAGCCTGCCAGATCCAGCTGCGCGCGCGCAGGAAGGAAATCAAAGCAGGATTGCGCCAATTCCATCCGGCCTTCACGCGCCAGCATCACATTCAACGCCTCGCGCAACCGGTGAAGATAAAGCACATCCGAGGCGGCGTAACCTATTTGCGCCTGCGTCAGCTTTTCCGCTCCCCAGTCACTGGATTGCTGCTGCTTGGAGATGTCGACGCTCAGCAGTTCCTGCAACAGCTTGGCCAGCCCGTGACGATCCGTGTAGGTGCGGATCAGGCGGCTGGCGATCTTCGTGCAATAGACCGGAGCGGTGACAACGCCAAATGTGTTCAACATCGCTGCAATGTCAAACCGCCCGAAGTGGAACAGCTTGAGTACGTCGGGATTTTCAAGAATGCGGCACAGGTTCGGCGCTTCGGTTTGGCCCCGCGCGATCTGGACCAGATGTGCGTGGCCGTCCCCACCGGAAAGTTGCACGACACAGAGGCGGTCGCGATGCGGATGCAAGCCCATCGTCTCACAATCAATTGCCACCATGGGGCCAAGGTCTAGGCCATCGGGAAGGTCGTTCTGGTATACTTTGTTTGTCATGGGTCATCCTATACAGCGCACAATGTGAAGGGGAAAGCGCTGCGCGGTCAAGCAGGCAGGAATTGTACCAGTGAGCGGTGCAGCACTTTCGTCCTCAACGTGCGTAGGTGCAGCCTGACCAATCTACGGGCGTCTGGGCGGATCGCGTAGCAGGGTATTGTGATTCGTCGACGGTCAGGTAGCAAAGTACGGCAGTTTGCGGCGGCTCAAGCGTGCCGCCGGCCGTGCGTGCAGTCGGGCTATCCGGATAGACGGTGGTAGAAGCGCGGCAATGAGGTGCCTTTCCATACCTTAGCGTATGGATCTCTTGGCAGCTGATACGGTCAAACGGAAACCTCTGTTGCAATCAAACTGACGAAATCTCCCATCTTGACCAGTCCGGGCACATGGCGCGCGGTAAGGATTCCACTGCGCCGTGCGCAACATTCAATGGGGGCCACGCCTGTACGGTCAACGGGCCAGATCCGCGCAACAGGCTGGCCAAGGCGCAGGGAATCCCCCATATCCACGAGATATTCGATCAACCCTGCAGTTTCGGCAAACAGGAAGCAATCGGCGTCGGGCATGTCCAGTTGCACCGTGGGTGCGGTCTCCATCTCGCCTTGCAGGATGCCCGCATGGATCAGCAGATTGCGGATGCCCTTGCGCGCGATGGCGACAGACCGCGCAGTTGATGTGCCAGCACCACCCAGCTCAGTTGTGACAAAGATTTTCCCTTGGCTCTCGACCTCGGTATCGAACATGCCAACATTGTCGATCTCCAGCATACGAACGGAATATGGCGCGTTGAACGCCTGCATCGCAGCCATACAGGCGGCTTCCTGTTTCTTGTCCTCAAGGATATGCGCCGCAGCAAACGGCAGGAAATCCAGCGTGCTGCCACCCGAATGGAAATCCAGCACAATGTCGGCGTGGGGCACCAGACGCGTCGCGACATAGTGGCACAGCTTTTGCGTCACGCTGCCCGTGGCATTGCCCGGAAAGCTGCGGTTCATGTTCGCGCCGTCGATGGGAGAGCAGCGCGTGCCGGAGGCAAAGGCCGGCATGTTCATCATCGGCAGGATGATCACGCGGCCGGTGATCTCTTCGGCCCTGAGGCTGATCGCCAGTTCCTGAAGCGCGATCGGCCCTTCATATTCATCGCCGTGATTGGCGCCCGTCATCAGGGCAGTTGGCCCTGTACCATTTGCAATGACCGTAATGGGCACCATCACGGAACCCCATGCACTGTCATTACGGCTGTAGGGCAGCTTGAGAAACCCGTGATGCACGCCGTCAGCGTCCAGCGGGATCGTCGGGGTGACCGCGCTGTCGCTCATGCTTTCACCGACAATTCGCGTGGGGTGGTGCAAAAGCATTCGTAGCCAGTTTCCGTGATCAGGATCGGCTCGGTAATCTCCAGCCCGCCATCGTCCAGCCAGAGGGCCGGCATGAAGTGGAATGTCATCCCGGGCTTGAGGATCGTTGTGTCGCCACGGCGGAAAGAGATGGTGCGCTCGCCCCAGTCAGGCGGATAGCTGATCCCGATGGCATAGCCGCAGCGGCTGTCTTTCTCGAAGCCTGCGGCGTTGAGCGTGGCGTTGAACGCATTGGCGATATCCTGCGCCTGATTGCCCGGCTTGGCCTGCTCCAGCCCGGCTTCGATCGCGTCCAGAACGGCGGCTTCCGCATCGCGGAACTTTTGCGGCACCTCGCCCAGAAACAATGTGCGTGATTGCGGACACTGATAGCGGCGGTGCGCGCCTGCGATCTCGAAGAAGGTCGCCTCGCCGGTCTGCATCGGGCGGTCGTCCCACGTCAGGTGCGGCGCTGTCGCGTCCAGCCCTGAAGGCGCCATGGGCACAATCGCAGGGTAGTCGCCCCAGAAGCCATCCGCACCGCGGATGCCGGTGGCGTAGATCTCGGCAATCAGATCATTTTTGCGCATGCCTGGTTCGGCCACCTCCAGAATGCGCGCGTGCATTTCCTCGACGATGCGGGCGGCGCGGCGCATATATTCAATCTCGCGCTCGGATTTGATGGCGCGTTGCCAGTTTACCAGACCGGTTGCATCCTGCACATCGGCCTTGGGCAACCCTTTGATCAGCGCCATATGGGCAGCGGCAGAATAATAGTAGTTGTCCATCTCGACGCCGATGCGGGCGGTCTCTAGCCCCAGTTCGGCCAGCAGTTTCGCCAGCTCCTGCATGGGGTGCTTAAGCGGGTTCTGTACGAAGGTATCATCATAGCCGCGGATGCAATCAGCGCTTTCCATGAAAACAGTGCGCGCAGCGCCCAGCGCGTCCATTGCGCGGCCCCACCAGACGGGGTCTCCCTCCTGCGTCAGGATCACGCCTTGATAGACATAGAAGGACCAGCCGTCATACCCTGTCAGCCACGACATGTTGGACGGGTCACAGACCACAATCGCATCCAGCCCTGCCACTGTCATCGCGGCGCGGGTTTTGGCGATCCGGTCCTGATATTCGCCGGTGGTGAAATTCTTCTCGAAGGTGGTCATGGCCGCTCCCTTGTCCATCGCACGTCACGTCGGCAGAGGTTTGACTGTTTGGCGATAATTGACAAGCGGGCAAATGCACCTGAAAGGATGGAGGGCATGAACCACAGGCTTGATAAAACTGATCTGACGATCCTGTCGATCCTTGCGCGCAACGGGCGGCTCTCCAAAACGCAAGTGGCGCAGCGGGCGGGCCTTGGCGCGACGTCGTGCTGGGAACGCATGCAGCGGCTGGAAGAAGCGGGCGTTATCACCGGCTACCGCGCGGAATTTTCGCTGCGCGCGCTTGGCCCCTCTGTCACCGTTTTTGTCATGGTCGAGCTGAGCGAACACCGCCCGCAAAATTTTGACCGGTTCGAGCGGGAGGTTGCGCGGCATGATGAAATAACAGGCGCCTGGGCGCTGGGCGGCGGTTTTGACTATCTGTTGCAGGTGGTGACGCGCGACATCGACAGCTATCAGCGCCTGATGGACACCGTGCTGGACGATGGGGCAGAGGTGGCGCGCTATTTCAGTTATATCGTGACCAAGCCGGTCAAAGACGCGCCTTTGCCGTTCGAGGCGCTGTTCCAGCGATAGTTTTTCGGCGTCCCGTCCGATTTAGCGAGGATTTATCAGGGCAACCGGTGGTAGCCTGCGCGCGACAGTTAAACCGCAGCCGAGGACCATCCGATGAACAAGCCCCTGACCAATGACGTGTTGACCCAATGGGACCACGACCATTTCTTTCACGCCTCTACGCATCTGGGCCAGTTCGCGCGGCGTGAGATCGGCAACCGGATCATCCAGACGGCCAGCGGCGTACATATCACCGACCGCGAGGGGCGCAGCCATCTGGATGCGTTTGCCGGCCTGTACTGCGTGAACGTGGGCTACGGCCGCAGCGAGATCGCGGATGCCATCGCGGCCCAAGCGCATGAGTTGGCTTATTACCATTCCTATGTTGGCCACGGCACCGAAGCGTCCATAACCCTGTCACGCATGATTGCAGAGCGCGCGCCAGATGGCATGAACCATGTCTATTACGGGATGAGCGGGTCGGACGCGAACGAGACCAACATCAAATTGGTCTGGTACTACAACAACGTGCTGGGCCGTCCGCAAAAGAAGAAGATCATTTCACGCTGGCGGGGCTATCATGGCTCGGGTCTGGTCACCGGCTCGCTCACGGGTCTGGAGCTGTTTCACAAGAAGTTCGACCTACCGCTGAGCCAAGTTGTCCATACCGAAGCGCCCTATTACTTCCGCCGCGCTGACCGCGACATGAGCGAGGAGGCGTTCAGCGCCGATTGCGCCGCCAAGCTGGAAGAGCTGATCCTGCGCGAGGGTGCGGACACGATTGCCGCGTTCATCGGCGAGCCTGTCCTGGGCACCGGCGGTATCGTTCCGCCCCCCGCAGGGTACTGGGCGGCCATTCAGGCGGTTTTGGACAAATACGACATCCTGCTGATCGCGGATGAGGTCGTGACCGGCTTTGGCCGTCTGGGCACTATGATGGGCAGCACGCACTACGGGATGAAGCCGGACCTGATCACGATCGCCAAGGGTCTTACCTCGGCCTATGCGCCTTTGTCCGGCTCCATCGTGTCGGACAAGATGTGGAAGGTGCTGGAGGACGGCACGGACGAGTTTGGCCCCATCGGCCACGGCTGGACCTACTCCGCGCACCCGATCGGAGCGGCTGCGGGTGTGGCTAACCTAAAGCTGCTGGATACCCTTGATTTGGTGGCGAATGCTGGGGCAGTGGGCAGCTACCTCAACGCCGCGATGCGCGATGCGTTGGGCGATCATGCACAGGTGGGTGATATTCGTGGCGAAGGGATGCTCTGCGCGGTGGAACTGGTCCGCGACCGCGACAACCACGTGATGTTCGACGCCGCCGAAAAGGTTGGCCCGCGCATCGTTGCCGCGATGTTTGAGCGCGGCGTGATCGCCCGCGCCATGCCCCAAGGCGACATCATCGGCTTTGCACCACCCTTCCCGCTGACGCGCGCGCAGGCTGATGAAGTCGTCGGCGTAACGAAGGACGCGGTAAAGGAAGTGCTGGGATAAATCTGGCGCGTGAACCCGATAAGAGAGTCCTCCGGAAACGGGCCACGAAGGTCCGTTTCCGAAGGTTCAGCCTTGCGGCTGACGACCATCCGTTGACGGAAGGGGGATCTTGACCTTCAGGAGATCCGTCCGTGCCGTTGTAAACACGGCTGCCAGCCCGCCCAGCACATTGGCGAGGACTGCAGCCACCAGGATGCCCCAATAGCCAAACAGCATGACGCCGAGCCACGCACCGGGCAGATAGATCACAAAGATGCGGCCCAAGCTGAGCGACATGGACCATACGGCCTTATCGCGCGCATTCATCGCCGCGTTCGCGACCACGACCATGCCATAGCCAAACATCGAAAGCCCGACGAGCGCCAGATAGCTGGACGCATAGTCCTGGTCGCTTTGCCCGGAGGCCAGCAGCCCGGCAATCGGCGTCGCAAGAAGCAGTAGTATCAAGCCTACAAGCGCACCATAAACAAGGCAAAAACCGAAGGCCCATTTCGTTGCGCCGCGCGCGCGGTCAAACTTTTCGGCACCCCAGTTCTGGCCTACCACCGGCCCTATCCCGGAGGACAAGGCCATGAGCGGGACAAGCAAGATTGACTGCACGCGGCCCGCGGCACCGAAGCCTGCGACAGCATCATCGCCGACAGTTGCAACTGCCGCGGTGACCAGCGCCATACCGGCAGGGTTGATCGCGTTGGACAGAGACGCTGGAATACCTACATTGAGGATCCTCCGGCAGTTTTCCGCTATTCCATCCAACATATCACCGCAAACACCGAGCAGTCCACGCCGCCACACGATCCACAGCGCAACACCAACAGCGATCACCCGTCCGACAAACGTCGACATGGCGGCACCCGCTGTTGACATCTCGGGGATCGGGCCCCACCCGAAGATGAGCACTGGATTGAGCGCGATCCCGAAGAAAGCGGCCAGAATCATGATGGCGGCCGAGGTTGCGCCATCGCCATGCGCGCGAAAAACCGCATTTATGATCATCATGGTCACGAGAAATGGAAAAGACGCAGACCACATCGGCATGTAGGCGGCGACTTCCTCGGCAACATCGCCAGAGGCGCCCAGAGCACCAAAAAGCAGTGGAAACGCCATCCAGATGACGAAACCCAACATTACCGACAGACCCGTAGCGAGCCCGATTGCATGCAGACCCAGACGCTGTGTGTCATCATCGCTTGCCCCGGCGCCGATGGATTGGGACAAGGCAGAGTTTGCACCGGCACTCAGCCCGATCGACAGGGATGTGATAGCAGTGATCACTGGATAGATGAACCCGACAGCGGCCAAGGCGGCCCCGCTGACCTGCCCCAGAAAATAGGCATCTGCCAGACCCACCGCGATGACCGAGAATATCCCCAAGCTCATCGGTGCCGACATTACTGTCAAAGCCTTCCAGATGGGCCCTTGCGTTAGATCACGCTTTTTGGCGTTGGCCATATCTGTCTCCTGTAGGCGGGCGTTGGAATGCGAAGGAATGCTGCCCCCGTCGACTAATCTTGTTCGGGGAGCGACCATCTAGCGTGCCGTCTTGCTTTGGCAAAAGGAGATTCAGCCGTTCTGTTGGTTTCCGAAAAAAGCGCTGCCGCTGTTCTATTGGATGGTCTGGCAAGATCTTCAGCCAAAAGGGCGCAGAGGTTAAGTGTGACAATCCAAAAATCAGTTTGTGTCGGACGCTAATGCATACGCACACGTATGGTTTTATGTAAAAGTTGGGAAGTCTTTGTGACATAATTATCAATATGCTGTATAAATATAAGAGAATAACGCATCATATTGATAATTTAGCTCATTTTGAATCTCAGTTGACAAAATCTTGGGGCCGCAGGCATAGTTATTTAGTGTCGGACCATGGAGCGAAAATGACCTTTCCAGCGCAGCTTGCATCGTCACTTGTTGATCGCGGCCTTTTCGGTGGTGGGTCTCCGGTCATGGAATCCGGTTCATGAAATTGACTGCAAAGACCGCGCAGGGACATTTTGCCTATCAACAGATCGCGGGCGAAATCGAGGCGCAGATATTGCGTGGCGATCTCAAGCCGGGTGATCAACTCCCCGGCGAGGCAGAGCTTGCCGGTCAATTCGGCGTCACCAGATCCACCCTGCGCGAAGGGCTGCGGCAGTTGGAGAGTGACGGTCTGGTGCACCGGCCTTCTCCGCGCAGGCTGGAAGTCGCGGTGCCGAGTATGGATCAGCTGACGACACGGTCCGGCCGCGCGATGGCGCTGATGCAGGTCACCTTTCGCGAGTTGTGGCAGGTGACAATGGTGACCGAGCCGCTTGCCGCGCGTCTTGCTGCCGAACACGGCACCGAGGATGAAATAAACGGTCTCCAGACGCTTCACGCCGAGGTTATCGCTGCTGAAGGCATGATGGACCGGACGATCAATCTGGATGAGGAATTTCACAGCCGCCTTGCGGATATGGGGCGGAACCGTGTGCTGGGCCTCGCGCGCGAGCCTATTTCGTTGCTGCTGTTTCGCGGATTTGCACAGATCGCGCCCTTTGCGCCAAAGTTCTACAAACGCCAGATAGAGGCGCATTCCAACATAATTGCTGCAATGCGCGACCGCGATGCAGATCGGGCCGAAAAATGGGCGCGCATGCACATCGAGGATTTCTGGCGTGGCGCGCAGTTAGCGAAGCTTGAGGACGAGATTGCCCTCAACCCTCGTGCGTTGTCGCAATGAGAGATCGGGGAGAGCATTCATGACCGCGTATCAGACACTTACCACCGAAGTATCGGATGGCATCATGACGCTGACCCTGAACAGGCCAGACCGGCTCAATGCCTTCACGGTTGGGATGATGCAGGAGATGGTCGCAGTGCTGGACATGGCAGATGCTGATGATTCCGTCCGTGCTGTTATCGTGACGGGCGCGGGGCGCGGATTTTGTGCGGGTGTTGATCTGGACGATCCGGATGCGTTCACTGCGGCGCGGCCTGACATGCGCTCGACTGATCCCGCCGTCTGGGATGATCCGGTAAACCGCGATATGGGCGGGGTGCTGGCGTTGCGCCTGTTCTCCTGTCTCAAGCCTGTCATCGCGGCGGTGAACGGTCCTGCGGTAGGGATCGGAATGACGATGCAGCTGCCGATGGATATTCGCATCGCCTCGACCAAGGCGCGCTTCGGCTTTGTCTTTGCCCGTCGCGGGATTGTGCCGGAGGCGGCATCGTCTTGGTTTTTACCGCGTCTGGTCGGCATGTCCCAAGCGCTCGAGTGGTGTTACTCGGGGCGCGTGTTCGACGCGGACGAGGCGCAGGCGGGCGGGTTGGTCCGCTCGGTCCATGAACCTGATGACCTGCTGCCCGAAGCGCGACGGATCGCCCGCGAGATTGCTGACAATACCGCGCCGGTTTCAATTGCGCTGACGCGACAGATGATGTGGCGCATGGCCGGTGCGTCCCATCCGATGGAGGCGCACCGGATCGACAGCCGCGGCATTGCCGCGCGCAGCGGATCTGGTGATGCGGCAGAGGGCGTGGCCAGCTTCATGGAGAAGCGTAGCCCGGCGTTTCCGGATAAGGTCTCCACCGATATGCCCGGTTTCTTCCCGTGGTGGGACGAGCCCGAGTGGACCATGCCGCAGACCAAAGGGGATAGAAAATGACCGATGCAATTCTGGTCGAGCGCAGTGATGCGGTGACAACGCTGCGTCTGAACGATCCGGCGACGATGAACAGCATGACGCCGGATATGGCGCAAAAACTTCATGAACTGCTTTTGCAAGAGGCGAAGACCGCCCGCGCGATTGTGCTGGCGGGGGGCGAACGGGCATTTTCGGCAGGGGCCAACCTGAAAGCGGCGATGCCCTCTGACACGTCCGGTTTTGACGTCGGTGAAACCCTCGAGAAAGACTACAACCCGCTCATGATGGCGATCCGTGATCTGCCGGTTCCATTGGTTTCGGCGGTCAATGGTGCGGCTGCTGGCGTGGGCGCGTCAATCGCGCTGGCATGTGACATCATCGTGGCCGGGCGGGACGCCTATTTTCTGGAGGCTTTCGCGCGGATCGGCTTGATTCCGGACGGGGGGGCCACCTGGCTGTTGACCCGCGCTGTCGGGCGCGTGCGTGCGATGGAGATGATGCTGCTGGCCGAGAAGATCCCGGCACCGCGTGCGTTTGAGTGGGGGCTGATCACACGTCTGGTGGACAACGCGGAAACGGAGCAGGCCGCACAGGAGATTGCGCAGCGTCTGGCGCAAGGGCCGTCGCACAGCCATGCCCTGATCCGCAAGGCCGCGTGGCACGCCGCTGATTGTGATTTCGAAACGACGCTCGGAAACGAGCGCGTCTGGCAGAAAGAGGCGGGCAATTCGTCCGATTTTGCCGAAGGGCTGGCAGCGTTTCTGGAAAAACGCACAGCCCGGTTCAACGACTGAACCTGCGGTCCGGCGGATTGGGAGAGAAACCGGACTGCGCGTTTGAAGGGAGGCCGCGTTGCCACATGAGGCAAGCGGGAAGCAATGTCTCAAAGGGAGGACAAGAGACCATGAAGACAGCACTAAAAGGACTTCTTGCCGGCGCATCCACGCTGGTTTTCGCGGGTGCGCTCAGCGCACAACAACTGACGTTTGCAGGCGGCTGGCCGCCCGGATCGTCACCCACAAAGATGCTGGAGGACTATGCAAAAGCTATTGAGGAATACACCAACGGCGATGTGACAATGCGTGTATTCCCGCTTTCGCTGCTCAGCTTCGCGGAAGTAAATGCAGGCGTACGTGACGGTATCGCCGACGCAGCGGCCAACCTTACCGCATACTTCCCGGCGGAGTTTCCAAACCTCAATATGCTGTCGGAATTCTCCGAGCTGGTCGAGCTTGAGGAGTTCGCGGGCGAGCTGAGCTCAACCGCTTTTGCCGGTGCAATTACCGAATATGTGATGCTGAACTGCCCGGAATGCCAGACAGAAGTCGCGGCGCAAAATCAGGTCTATCTGGGGGCAGGGTCCACCACGTCCTATGTATTGCAGTGCATGGTACCGCTGACCTCTACCGCTGATCTTGAGGGCAAGCGCATTCGTGCGGCAGGTGCTTATTGGGCGCGCTGGGCGGAAACCGTGGGTGCGGTTCCTGTCTCCATGTCTATCAACGAAACGCTGGAGGGCCTGAATCAGGGCGTGGTCGATTGTACTGCCAGCAACACGGCGGACTTCGTGAACTTCAGCTTCATCGATGTTGTGAAATACCTTTATGTCGGCCTGCCGGGTGCGCAATTCAACATTCCGTTCACCATGAACAAGGATACATGGAACAGCCTGTCCGACGAGAACAAGCAGCAGGTTATGCGCGCCAACGCCAAGCTGATGGCGGACATCACATGGGTCTACATCGAAGAGGGCCGCGCGGGTAAGGAGCGCGCGCCGGGTTTGGGCATCGAATACACTGATGCCGCTGACGAGTTGGTCCAGATGAACCGTGAGTTCATTGCTAAAGACAAGGATGCCATTGCCACCATCTACAAGGACCGCTTTGGCATCGAGACCGGTGCTGCGGCTGCCGAGAGCCTGAATGATCTCCTGGCCAAATGGACTGGCCTGACGCAGAGCGTCGAGGGCGGTGACGCTCTTGCGACGCTCTACTACGAGCAGATCTTCTCGCAGGTGGATGTCGCCAGCTACGGCAAATAAGTCACCTTGCGCGCGTGAGACAGAAGCGGGCACCGGAGTATTTTCCGGTGCCCGACACATACCCCAACGGAAGGACGGTCCATGTTTCTGATCGGAAGAGGTTTATCGGCGCTGGCCAAGGTATCATCCTTGATCGGGACGCTCTGTGTCATCCTGATGATGCTCCACGTAACCGCCGATGTGATCGGCAGGTATTTCTTCAACGCCCCGCTACCCGGCACGATTGTGGTCGTGGCGAATTACTATCTTGTGGTGATGGTGTTCATCGCAATCGGCGTGGCGGAGGAAAAGCGCGCGCATATCTCGGTCGAGTTTATAACAGACCTTATGCCGCCACGGATCCAGTCGGGCTTCTCTGTTTTTTCCAGTGCGTTGACGGTTGTCGTGATCTCGGTGCTGATGATCGCGGGCTATACCGAGGCGATGAAGAAAACCAACATCGGGGCCACGATGGAACAGGGCTCCCAGATGATTGAAGTATGGCAAAGCTACTGGGCTATTCCCGTGGGTGCGGGGCTGATGGCCCTGATCGCGGCCTACCGTGTCATCACCACTGTCACAGGGCTGCGCAGTGGTCTGAATGAAACCACCATGGACGCTGATTTTTTCAATGACTGATGTTGGAATTGGCCTGTCAGGTCTGGCGACTTTGATCGCCCTTATCGCCGTGCGGGTGCCGATCGGTATCGCACTGATCGGTGTGTCCTTCGGGGGGCTCTGGGTTCTTATGGGGCCGCGCGTGGCGTGGGGCGCAATGGGCCTTGTGCCATACCAGTTCACATCAAGCTGGATTCTTTCGTCGATCCCGATGTTCCTGTTTCTGGGGTTCATCAGCTATCACACGAACCTCACGCGGGGCATGTTCAACGCCGCGCGGATCTGGATGGCGGGGCTCCCCGGCGGCTTGGCCATTGCCTCCATCTTTGGCTCGGCCGGTTTTGCGGCGGTTTCGGGATCTTCCATCGCCTGTTCGGCTGCGATGGGGCGGATCGCAATCCCTGAAATGATGAAGCACAAATATCATCCTGAATTGGCCACCGGCACAGTAGCTGTGGCGGGGACAATCGGCGCGCTCATTCCGCCGTCGATCATCCTGATCCTCTACGGCGTGATCGCCCAGATTTCGATCACCGAGCTGTTCCTGGGCGGTATCTCTGCAGGTCTGCTGACCGCTTTGGGATATGTGATTGTCGTACTGATCCGGGTCAAGCTCGACCCTTCGCTGGCCCCTGAACGGGATGAAAGCGTCACGATGCGAGAGAAGATGCTGGCGCTGCGCGATACATGGCCGCTGCTGTTGATCATGCTGGGGATTTTTGGTGGCCTGTTCGGCGGCGTCTTTACCCCGACCGAAGCCGGAGCCGTAGGTGCCTTTCTGGCCTGTATCGTCGCCTTGGTAACTGGCGAGATGACATGGAGCCGCTTTTTGATTGCCGCGCGTGAGACGTTGATGACAACGGCGGCACTGCTGGTGATCGCGGTGGGCGCGAGCCTGCTGACGCGGTTTCTGGCGTTGTCCGGCGCAGGGGATTACCTTTCTTCCGGAATTCTGTCGATTGCGGGTAGTCCCTTTCTTTTGATGCTGGGCATTGTCTGCGTCTACCTCCTGATCGGCATGTTTCTGGAGCCTATAGGCGCGATGCTTCTGACGCTGCCGATCATCCTGCCTGTCGTCGATGCCTCGGGGTGGAGCTTGCTGTGGTTCGGCATTGTCCTGACCAAGCTGCTGGAAATCGGCATGATCACACCCCCCATCGGGATGAACGTCTTTGTCATCAAAAGCGTGGTGGGCAATCTGGTGTCGACCTCTGCGATCTTCCGGGGCGTGCTTTGGTTTCTGGTGATGGATCTGGTTCTGGTGGCGATCTTGTGCATGTTCCCGGCATTGGTCCTGACCTTGCCCGAGTTATTGAAATAAACACCGTCCGCGGTTTGACGTGACGGACCGATAGAGATGAGAGGAGTTCCTGCAATGGAGCATGATATGCAAATACGCCGCGCGCGTAGCCAGCAACTGGGCGATCTGCTGCGGCGTTCGGCAGCACGTGTGCCGGACACGACGGCGCTTGTGTTCCGTAACCATACGGACACGTATGCAGAGCTGGACAGTGCGGTGAACCGTGCCGCTAATGCGCTGGCGGTGCGTGGCATAACAAAGGGGGATCGTGTGGCATTGTTCACCCATAACAACCGCGCCTTCGTTGTGCTGCGCTTTGCCATTGCGCGGCTGGGGGCGATTGTTACGCCGATCAACTTCATGCTCAACGCTGAGGACTTCGCGTATGTCCTCGACCATTCGGGCGCGCGGATGCTGATTGCAGAAGATGCGCTCTGCCCCGTTGCGGACTCCGCGTTGGGCACGCTGGGGCGCGATATCCCCAAGCTGTCCATTCCGCACACCGGCGCGGCGGCCCCCGACGGGTGGGAGCCGGTTGCGTCAATCCTTGATCATGACGACGATACCGAGGTCTGGACTGATCTGCGGGGCGATGATCCCGTGCAGATGATGTACACCAGCGGCACGGAGTCCCGCCCAAAGGGCGCACTGCTATCCTCGGACGCGCTCTATGCGCAATATGTCAGTTGTATCGTGGACGGCGAGATGACAGCGGATGCGGTCTCGCTGCACTGCCTGCCGTTGTTCCACTGTGCACAGCTCGACTGTTTCCTCAGCCCCGATCTGTACCTCGGCGTCACGTCTATCCTGCACGAAAAGGCAGACCCTGCCGATATGCTGGCCGCGATCGAGGAACATGGGGTTACCAAGCTGTTCTGCCCGCCGACGATCTGGATCGCGCTGTTGCGCCATCCGGATTTCGACAAGCGCGATCTGAGTAGCCTCAACGTGGGCTATTACGGCGCATCCATCATGCCAACAGCGATTATTGAGGAGTTGATGCAGCGTCTGCCCAACATGCGGCTCTTCAACTTCTACGGCCAGACAGAGATGGCGCCTGTGGCGACGATCCTGCGACCAGAGGATCAGGTCCGCAAGCTTGGGTCCGCCGGAAGGCCCGCGCTGAACGTCGAGACACGCGTGGTCGACGACGATGACGAACCCGTCGCCGTGGGCGAAGTGGGTGAGGTCGTGCACCGCAGCCCCCATTTGATCTCTGAGTACTATAACGACCCCGAGAAAACCGGCGATGCGTTCAGAAACGGCTGGTTCCACAGCGGTGATCTGGGCCGTTTTGATGAGGAGGGATATCTCTATATCGTGGACCGCAAGAAGGACATGATAAAGACGGGCGGCGAGAACGTTGCCAGCCGCGAGGTGGAGGAATCGATTTTCCGCCAGCCCGGCGTGGCCGAGGTTGCCGTGTTCGGCGTACCGCATCCCAAGTGGATCGAGGCGGTAACGGCTGTGGTGGTTCTCAAGCAAGGGACGGTCATTTCCGTTGAGGAAATCCATGCCTACTGTCGCGAGAACCTGAGCCACTACAAGGCGCCCAAGCACATCGAGATCGTTGATCAACTGCCCAAGAATGCGAGCGGCAAGATTCTGAAGCGCGAGCTGCGCGACCGCTACAATTACACCTTCGCAGAGGGCTGAGCCGCCTTTACCGAGATTGAACTGAAAGAGGATACGACATGGACAAGACAGTATTGGCCACCGCCACAGGCGTAGGACATCGCTATGAGCTTTGAGCTCGACAATTCCCGCATGACGGATCGCGCGCTTGAAATCGCGGACCGTGTCGAGGCATTTGTCCGCCACACCATTGCCCCTTACGAGCGTGATGAGCGCAAGACCGCGCATGGCCCTACCGATGCACTCGCCAATGAGATGAAGGAAAAGGCGCGCGAAGCCGGGGTGCTGACGCCGCATATCCTGAAGGGCGGCGGACATCTGACCCATCGTGAAACTGCGGCGGTCCTGATCCGCTCGGGGCTGTCGCCGCTGGGTCCGGTGGCCTGCAATGTCGCCGCGCCGGATGAGGGCAACATGTACCTTCTGGGTCAGGTCGGCTCACCGGAGATGAAGGAGCGCTTTCTCGATCCGATGGTGCGCGGCGAGATGCGTTCGGCGTTTTTCATGACCGAGCCCGCAGAGGATGGTGGCGCGGGCTCTGATCCGATGATGATGCAGACCACTTGCAAAATGGATGGCAATCATTGGGTGATCAACGGGCGCAAGACCTATATCACCGGCGCCGAGGGTGCGGGCATGGGCATTGTTATGGCCAAATCCGACGACGGCGCATGTATGTTTCTAGTGGATCTTCCGGATCCCGCCATCCGGATTGAACGGGTGATGGACACCATCGACAGCTCGATGCCCGGGGGCCACGCGGTTGTGAGCATTGAAAACCTGCGCGTGCCTGCCAGCCAGATGCTGGGCGAGAGCGGCGAGGGGTTCCGCTATGCGCAGGTGCGCCTGTCCCCTGCACGCCTGACCCATTGCATGCGCTGGCTGGGTGCCGCCATCCGCGCGAATGAGATCGCAACCGATTATGCAAACCGCCGGATGGCCTTCGGCAAGCCGCTGGTCGATCATGAGGGCGTAGGCTTCATGCTGGCCGAGAACCTGATTGACCTCAAGCAGGCCGAGCTGATGGTGTATTGGTGTGCAGATATCCTCGACACCGGCGTTCTGGGCACGGCCGAAAGCTCGATGGCCAAGGTCGCTGTGTCCGAAGCGTTGATGCGTGTCGCAGATCGCTGTGTGCAGGTCATGGGCGGGCAGGGTGTGACCGGCGACACGATCGTCGAGCAGGTGTTCCGCGAAATCCGTGCGTTCCGTATCTATGACGGCCCGACCGAGGTTCACAAATGGTCACTGGCCAAGAAGATCAAGCGGGACTGGAAGAAGGCGCATGAGGCGTGACGGCTACGGCGGACTCCAACATTGGGGTGATGCCGGTGCGCGAGGGCTTCGGGTTTGACGTGGCTCCGCTGGCGCGCTGGATGGCGGAGCACGTCGCGGGTTTCGAAGGGCCGATGGAAGTGTTGCAGTTCAAGGGCGGCCAATCCAACCCGACCTATAAGCTGCGCGCGAAAAGCGGTGACTATGTGCTGCGCAGCAAGCCCTCTGGCCAGCTTGCCAAGGGTGCACATGCGATTGATCGCGAAGCGCGGGTGCTCACGGCGTTGGGCGAGACAGGGTTTCCCGTGGCCAAGGTCTATGGTTTTTGCGCAGACGACAGTCTGATCGGTTCAATCTTCTACGTCATGGAAATGGTGGAGGGCCGGATTTTCTGGGATGCTACATTCTCCGATGTGCCGGCGCCTGAGCGTGCCGACTATTTCATGGAGATGAACCGCGTGCTCGCGCGTCTGCACAGCCTGGACCCGGAGGTGACGGGCCTCGGGGATTACGGGCGGCGCGGCAACTATTTCGAGCGCCAGATTGCGCGGTGGACGCAAAGCTATCTTGCGGATACCGACGCGGGCCGCGATCCGGTCATGGACCGGCTGATCGCATGGCTGCCCGGCGCGATCCCCGAGGGCGACGAGAGCAGAATCGTCCACGGTGATTTCCGCTGTGACAATGTGATCTTTCACCCGACAGAGCCGCGTATTCTTGCGGTCCTGGATTGGGAGCTGTCGACACTTGGCCATCCTCTCGCAGATTTTGCCTACCACGCGCTGATGTACCGGATGCCGCCTGATATCGTTGCAGGGCTGGGGGGCAAGGATCCCAAGGCCCTGTCGTTGCCGACAGAGGCGGAATATATCGAGGCCTATTGTGCGAACACGGGGCGCATGGGCATCCCGAACTATGACTTCTATATCGCGTTCAACTTCTTCCGCGTCGCTGCGATTTTCCACGGCATCAAGGGCCGTGTGGCGCGCGGGCAGGCATCGTCTACCCACGCAGCCGAGCGTGCAGCGGCTCTGCCCCGTTTGCTGAAGCTGGCGCAGGACGCGATGGTGGCCTGCGATTAATGTTTTCCAAAGCCACTGAGGGTCCGAGGCTTGCACTATAAGACTTGGTGGCTTTCTAGCTTCGTTTAGAGACCGACACCGGTTGCGTTGGCAAACTGGTGCTGGCCTGCCGGGTAGAGAGACGAACAATGCAGATCTCAGTTAAACTCAACTCTTTGACATGTGGGCCAGGAAACCGCATGCCTTCCAGAAAACTGCAATTGGCACCCAGATATACCTTATGCGGAGAGCTTTTGGCCGACGGCAGTGTGGCATCGTTGGAGGTGAGGCTACCCGCCGCGGTCAGTAAAAACCGACTGCGCGGGCAGTCAGATCTGCGGTGTGGTCGCGGCCAAAAGCCACAAGTGCGATGCTGCGCACAGAGCCTGCATCAAAGGATCTGCTCAACAGGGGGCCAGAGGGTTTGAAATCTTCAAATGGAATTCGTATTTCCTGCCAAACCTCCGTCGCCTCGAAGGAGGCTTGATAATACTGCCATGGCAAAAGCGTCCGTCCGGTGCGCAGATGGACGAAATAGGTCTGGCTGTCGCCGCGCATCTCCAGCACTACCCCTTGCGCCTGGGCCGGTAGAGGCATCTCGAGATTGGCGCGCGCCTGAATAAATCCGCCGCGATTTTCCGTGCTTACCTTGCCGCTCAGCCGTAGGACCGTCTCGCCCCCGCTCTCAACAAAAGACGCGCTCCCCTCGGAGACACCCCCCATGACCTGATCGCTGAAATATCGCCACTTTGATGGTTCATTCAAAGGTATCGGTCGCATGGTATCCTGTGCGTGGGACGCTGCGGGAAGGATCATCACGATGGCCAGAGCAAGCACGCGGTGTAGGTTTCTCATCGATTTGCCTCCATTAGCGCCTGACGTTCAGATAGGGCGCGTGCAACAGGGCGCAACGTGCTGTCTTCAATTCGGGCACAAAACGGAATGGGAGCCATTGCCATTGATCAATCAGGCCAACCCGGATGTTCGTGCGTGTCGGGCGGGGAATTTTCGCTTTTGTCCTGTCCCTGCACTATGATGTCCTACATTGTTCAGGCAACGGGGCAATCCGCAATACGCAAAGGCTAGGACTATGAAACTTCTCGCGCTCCGATCCCTATGGGTCTTGATGACTGTGTTTTTTGCAGGCCCGCTCCTTGCTGTCACGATCAACCAATTCGAAGGCTCCTATGAGGGCAGCGCAGAATTCGAATATGAAGGCGAGGTCCAGCGCCGTGATATGAGTACCGAGATTGCCATCACCAAGGATGGTTTCACCGTCAGCTGGACATCAGTGAGCTACAAGACCGATGGCCGAACCAAAGCGAAGACCTACACGATCGAGTTTGTCCCCAGCGGTCGGGACGACATCTATAAATCCGCTATGGCAAAGAATCTCTTCGGAAAGGACACACCGCTCAACCCGCTCGCAGGCGAGCCCTTTGTCTGGGCGCGGCTGGAAGATGAAACACTGACAGTTTTTTCCCTCTATATTGATGAATTTGGAGAGTACGAGGTTCAGGAGTTTCACCGCACTCTGATCGAGGGAGGGCTGGATCTGTTGTTTCGCAGAGTCGACAGCATGGCGATTGTGAAGGAAATCCAAACGGTCCTGCGCCGGGTGGATTAGCACCTGTCAGCTGTCTTGCCGTCAAGCTGTGATGTATCATACTTCGCGCTGCTGCTTGTTTTTGCTAAGCTCTAAATGAGCATCCTCCGCGCCGATCCTTTCAGCCCGATGACCAGAAACTTACTGCTAGGATGCCTTTCAAGATTGCAGGGTTTGAAAGCCCGCATTTGGGTAGAAGTGTTGTTGCGCTCCAACCCAAGCGCAAATGCCAAATGCCCCGAGTTTTTCTGTTCGCAAATGTGGCGGACTGGCATCAATCTAACAAACGCCGATTGAAAACTATTTAAGGCAGCACTGGCAGCATTCGCGTTCGTGATTTCGGTACTGTTGTAGTGAGGAAAGGCGAAAGGGGAGCCAGACGGCTGCTTTAGAATACGCTCCGCAGCCCATCGCGCCTCTCCTTCAAAGGGAACATCACGTTCGCTCCCTTTGGTTTTGAGGCGACGCCAAGAATGCGGACGGGCACGCGCGACGAGAGACCCATCTTCTTCCTTAACGATGTCGTCTTTAGTCGAACCTGCGGCCTCAGCTAAGCGCATTCTTGTATCCGAGACCATCGCGACCAACCATCGACGATCATCGTTGGCTTCCCGGCACTTGCGTTGAATGATTCTGAGGGTTTTTTCGGGGATCGAGTTGCGACCAGAGATCCCGGCGCTCCTGTCGTAGTAGACCCCATCAAAGGGATTGCTAAGAGACAGTCCTTGCTCACTGGCAGCAAAGTTTATCACAGCCCTCACCGTCCCAAAGATGCGGGTCAAACTACTACCAGCAAGACCACGGGAAATCAGGGCATCGCGGAAGGCGTTCGCATCAGCTTTGGTGTAGACGTCGAGGTGCTTGTCGCCAAAGGCATCTATAACGTAGCCACATGCTCTCTCAGCAGCTAGGCGGAAGCTCATAGGGTGGCCCTTCCCTGTTTGTTGCAGATAGATTTTGGACCTGTCGCGGTTTGATGCTGCTCCTTTGATAGCATTTACTGCAACAAAGAAGACTGACTATGGGACTGAAACGGACAGACGAATTCCGCAAGGAC
>TARA_R110002020_G_scaffold14699_2_pt1 | contig 49669 bp, 51 predicted proteins | sample TARA_R110002020 | Tara Oceans TARA_R110002020 (sample SAMEA4396489) | marine metagenome | biome: Westerlies Biome; feature: [MES] marine water layer (ENVO:01000295) within the mesopelagic zone...; material: water (ENVO:00002006), including particulate matter (ENVO:01000060) such... | reverse complement strand
AGGCAGCTTAGTCGGGCGTCCGAATCATAGATTCCACAGCGACTATTCTTATCGCAGAGCAATTATTATTGGTGAGAAGTAATGCCTGATTCTTTTACAGACGCGGTCGAACGGGGACTAGAAGAAGCCCGACAAGGCATCAAGAAAGGATACGCTCCTAAAGGTCTTTATGATCGTCGGTTGTCTTCGGAGCTTGCCAAGCTAGACCCCCTCCCTGAAGAATCTCGACCCAAATACGATGGGGACGCAGGGGATGTCGTTGTTTATACAGATCCTAAGACGGGCAGGGACGCCTTTGAAGCGTGGGTCTGGTACCCCCCGACGAATAAAGACAAAGGAACTTGGAGAAAACATGGGTCGAGTCGGGTTCCTGAAGATGTGAAAAACCATCCTGATGCGTCTCCTTTGTTGAAGAAAAGCGCGGGGGTTATTCTTAAAAGCCCAGATCACCCCACGTTTTGGAAAGAAGCCAAACATGGGCGTAAAGAGGGCTACAAATTAGAGTGGGATAAAGAAAGAGGGAAATATAAGTCGGTCCCTTCCCGCCCACCCTATCGCGGTCCACTTAGACCAGAACAATAATTACATAGCTCAAATGATCAACACCAAGATTTTTGATTCACTAATCGGCATGGCCGCGCCCGTCATCGGGCTGGTCACAAGTATGCAAGCTCAGTTTGAATTCTGGCTGCGAATAGGATCCCTTGTTGTGGGCATCGCAGTTGGAGTAGCCTCTCTTTACCGTATCATTAAGAAATGAAAATTGGGTTAGCAGTAGGGCATTCCCGTTTAGGGGACCAAGGTGCTTACAGCGCGGGGGAGTATGTTTTGTCGGAGTGGGATTTTAACCACGACTTAGTCAAAAGAATAGTCCCTCATCTTAATGTTGACCATGTGGTCTACGACCAATATCCGGTAAAAACCTACACTGCGGGGATAAACTATCTAGCTAAGAGATTAGACGAAGACAGTGTGGATGCAGTGGTCGAGCTTCATTTTAACTCAGCCGGCCCTAAAGCTTGTGGGCATGAGTGGTTATACTGGCACACCAGCAAAGGTGGGGCGGAACTTGCCTATGCTTTGAGAGATGAAATGGAAATGGCATACCCCGACATGAAATCAAGGGGAGCTAAACCTAGAGTTCGCAAACAGCGCGGTAGTTATCTGTTGAGAAAAGTTCGCCCTATAGCCTGCATTGCAGAGCCATTTTTTGGCAGCAATCCAGATGAATGGAGGATGATAAATAATAATCGAGGTAAGCTCGCGCAGGTTTATGCCGATGCCCTCAACAAGTTTGCAGGCGGATGACTCTCCCAAAATCAATCCATATAGCTGGAGTTCCAGTAAAGATACTACGAGAAGATTTAAGCGATGAGAACAATCGTTCAAAAGGATATTACGGATACTATTCGCACGAAAGAAAAACCATAGTGGTGGATAGTTCACTAAAACCAGCAGAAGTAAAAACAACAGTCAGACATGAAATGCTCCATGCTTGCTTGGCATTTAGCGGCCTCGATCGATTGGATAGCTTTGAGGAAGAAAGTCTGGTAGTATGCATTGAAGAAATTTTCTTCCCTGCGTGGGAACGCTTTTGCAAAAGATTTAGAATATAATGCCCAAGAAAAATAAATCTCGTGTGAATGAGGCTGGTAATTACACCAAGCCTTCTATGCGTAAACGTCTGTTTAACGAAATAAAAAGAGGATCAAAAGGTGGAAAACCCGGACAATGGTCCGGTCGAAAAGCTCAGTTGCTCGCTTCACGTTATAAAAAAGCTGGCGGTGGATACCGCAATTAAAACTACACTAAAATGAAATCACCCAAAAAATTTAAACCACACATGATGTATGATAAGTCTGGAAAGGCTTACAAAGCCAACACTATGGCTCAACACTTGGCTATGAAGAAGAAAGGTTTTGGGCATACAAACCCTTCAGAAGGAAGAGCTAAGAAGCTTCTCAAAAAGAAAAAAGGGTCTTGAAATGGCTAGGAAAGCATCCCAGAGATCTTTGTCCAGTTGGACAAAACAAAAATGGCGCACGAAGAGCGGCAAGAAATCTAGCGAGACTGGCGAAAGATATTTGCCTGAGGCAGCTATTAAATCTTTATCTGATGCAGAGTATGCGGCTACCACTAGGGCCAAAAGAATTGGGACCAAGAAAGGTAAGCAGTTTGTAAAGCAGCCTAAATCAATAGCCGAAAAAACGCGACGTTTCAGATCCGCTAATCTGAAGCGTAAGCGTAAAGCATGAGTAAATTTGTATACTCTAAGAATCGTTTTATTGCGTTCTTACCAGACAAGGAAGATGTCGCAGAAGCGTTTAGACGCTCTCAAGCTTTGGGCATACCCCCCAGTTCGTTTACTTATGGCATAGGCCGGATGACTGGTTTTCTTGGCGAGATTGCTTTTGAAGCTTTTGCCGAAGGTGCTGAGTATGTTGGTGAGCAGTGCTATACTCACGACTATTTGTATAGAGGAAAAACAGTAGACGTTAAGTCTAAGACTTGCACAACCAAACCTCGCCTAGACTACGTTGCTACGGTCAACGCACACTCTGGGAAAAAACCTGAAGCGGACCTTTATTTTTTTACCAGAGTTAGAAAAGACCTTTCTAAAGTTTGGTTAGTGGGTTGGGCTACACAGTATAGAGCTACCCAAAAGAAAAACTTTAAGAAAAAAGGAGAGAATGACGGGGGCGATTTTACTTATCTTTGTAATGGGTATCACATGCCTATTAGGTCCCTGCGGAGGCCGGACTCGTTTGAGTCATCACATCAATATCGAAAGAAGAATCGAGATTGATTTCCCAAATTTTACCGCCTCCCTTCCCCTTAGAACTTACCTGACGTAATTTGCTATTATTCCTGCCTGCTTCTTCGAGGGTGGCCATCCCGCGCCGAACAAACTCTAGATTGTTTGACTGCCCAACATTACGCCCGTTGTTAAAGTCGTGGACCGCCACTTGGAATTCGGTGAGAGTTCCGCTCCAATGAGTCATATCCTCGTTGATGTCCCGACATCTTTTTACAAAGAACTCGACCAGTTCAGCTACGGTGCTCCGACTGCTATTATCATAAGCAGCTTCTGCAATAGTGCTGTCTATAAATGATTTTACGCCAAATCTTGAGTTCCCTTCAATGCTAGTGGGGACCACCCAGTCACATAAAAACTTTGCAAAATAAGGAAGCTCTTCCTCAATAGTTTTTTCTAATATTGAATTTCTTGGAAAATTGCTCGTGGCATTCTTGCTTATTCTCAAGGCCATCAATTTATCCCTGTTGCTACTGTCCAATGAGGGGATCACGGCCAGACTGTTGATGTCCATGTTTAAAGACATAACCACTCTCCCCGTCCACGGGACGCTCAAAGAATCTGCATACTTGGCTTGATACTCAACTCTGGGGTTAGCCACGGCTCTCTTAATCAACTCAGTTGCCTTCCTCTGATCTTGGAAGCTCGCCGCAGATGTTGTGTCATCAATTACCCAAGTTGCTACTCTGCCCAGATCTTTGTTAAATTTAGTCTGACCCGACAGATAATCTGATGCGTCGGCATAGCCCCCGACTAACCCACTGATCACTCTGTTTGATAAAAGTGATTTACCTTTGTTGGTTGGCCCCACCAAAAGAAGAGCGTGCCCTTGAACAAACTCTCGCTCCAGCACAGCCAGATAAAACCTTTGCAGCCAAGAGTAAAAATAATCTAGAGCCGGCCTCTCCCCACTGTTTACAAACAATTGACTCAACCATTTGTTTAAGAAAGGCCAGTTCTCTTTGTTGCCATCGTGATCAGGCTGCACAGGGTTCACGTTAGCGCAGTTAAGAATCCTGTTCCCCTGATAGCTGACCACGCGGTCCTTGCAGAAAACAACGGGAGCAATTTCTGTTATTCTATTCTGGTTGCTAATCGTCAGGACAGCCGTGTCCACTTCAGACAGAGGCTGACCTTTCTTTTGTTTAGGAGAAAAACCAGCCTGTCTAAGCTCTAACACGAGTTGCTCTTTGGGGATGGCCACCGCGCTGTCATACAGAAGTTTAAAGAATGTTCGCCCATTAAACCAATACTCATCCAGCAATCCTGATAGCTTCTTCTCTTCAAAATCCTTAACGAACTGGGGGCCAAAAATATCCCGCCAAGACATGAACCCTTTGCCGGCCCTATCTGAATAACAAACAATACCATCCTCTACAACCTGACACCCATCCCTGTTCACTCCATCATCGATCCAGAATAACGGACCCCGCGCCCCTACGTCAAAGTCCCCAACCCACCGGTTTGGGAAACGGGATTCAACTTCATCTGCGACGACAGTTATGGGAATGGATGTATCAGAAGACTGCGGGGGCCTCTCTGAGGCAGCTTTGATTATTACCGACTGGATTACAGAAGTCTCAAGAGGTCCGTTGGTTTTGACCCACTCTTCTCCAAGTTCAAAGTATTGGCTGGCGCGTAGAGAAGAACTGTCAAACCCCGCAAAGCATTTTTCCAAATGAAGCTTTAGAGAAATATGCTTCATAAAAGTATCAAACATATCGGGCTCGATCGGGATTGGTTCTCTAAACTCCCAGACAAGCCTTAGGAAACCCGATTGAGTTTTGCTCCTCCAAGTAGGTTTATTAGAGCTGAACTTTATGTCCAGATCGTCATCGATTGATGCCCAGTTGACAGGAGAGTCATAGTCAGCAACCACTCCATAGATCATCCGTGGAGGGTTATCGTTGCTGATTCTTTTCGAGGGAGTCCTTGCCTCTACTGCTGAGTAAAAAACGTGGTCGGTTGTTGTCTCACCACACCAATCACGGTAGGCCGCCTTGGAAGCAAAGCTGGGTTTATTTTTGGTGATCTTACTCAGGTCAGAGCATTTGTGTGTATTGATGTCTCTTAGGTTTTTTAGGTAACGGTATTTCATTATTTCTGGTAGTGGCTAAGTATTGTCCCTTCTGCGGCTAGTGGGATGTCATCTATCCAACTAGGAGCCTCTGACATAACCTTTATGGTTTTTGCCAGCACATCTTCCGCATCCTCCTCTTTGCATTCGATAACAAACTCATCGTGAACATGGAATATAATCCTGATGCCTTGCTCCTCTAGGCGTAGCATCATGTCGGAAAAAATATCTCTAGCGAGTGCTTGAGACAAGTTCTCCGCGACGACCCCACCCCAGAGCCTCATAGGTCTACGCTTACCGTTGCGACTCATCATCGCCACATGCTGCACCCCTCCTCTAGACCTCTGCTCGATCTTTAGCTTGCCATAATTCATCTTCCTTCCCGAAGGTAGGCTTTGACTAAATGGTTGGTTCGCGTTGTAACAGCCACTCAACTTGGAATTTATTCTTCTCCAGTATTCTGGGACCATCTTCATTCTATCTCTGTAGAGATATACAGCACTTTCTGCTTCTGAAAGAGGCATGTCATACATGTTGGAGAAAGTAACTGGCCCCGCTCCATAACCACAGCCCAGAACAATCGCCTTAACTTTATGTCGCAGCTTGGGATCTTCGTCTTTCAAGATCCCTTTTGACTCATCCCAGAGGCCCATACGAATTGCAAAAGCCTCATAAATGTCTTCGGTGTTGGCGATCACCTTCAATGTTTTCTGATCGTGGGCCAGCCAACACAACGTGCGAACCTCGATCTGAGATAAGTCCACAACGACTAATTTGTGTCCCTCTTTTGCTTGGATAAGATGCCTCAGGTTTACCCCGAACATTTCGTCGCGGGGGAGGTTTTGCAGGTTTAAGTTTCCCCCACTGCCGGAAAACCTTCCGGTGTGCCCGCCCCAATACATAAGCCCGCCGTAGTAACGGTCGTCGGCCATTGTTGCTGCATCAAACGATTCTAATTTTTTCTTGATGCTATTAACCCGCCTCCAGTTGCTAACGCCCTCCACCCACTGGTGCTCGCCGCTGTGTTTTTTTATCCACTCCTGAGCGTCTAGATCGTTTTGTGCCAGTGAGGCTGGGGGCTCAATTCCATTTTTGTGACACTCATCATCAAAAGCAGCACGGCTCAAAAGAGGACGCTCTCCGGCCCATGGTATATCGTTCTCCGCTTCAAATAGCTTCTGCTTTATTGTGACGAGCTGCTGCCCCAGAAGTTCAGTATTCATCGGCAGGCCTCTTTGCGTTATAAGCCGATTTACTCTGCTAATCTCTCTTTCACGGTCAGACCATTGCCCTTCATATTTCTGCCAAAGTTTAAGACACAACTCCGAATCTTTGAGGGCATACTCACTTACTTCCTTTTTGAAGTCCTCCTCCATGTTCTCCCACCTTTTCCCCGACATGTTGTCGCGAGTAGTCTTGGAGATCTCTAAGTTAAAAGCCTCTGCTGAGGAGTTCTTGAGAGAGCGGGGGAGCCCGCAAGCAGCCACCATGTCCGCCGTGCATTGCCATTCAGCTACCTTAACCTCAGGCCACCAGTCTTTGGTCACTCCGTATAGATAAAGAGATTCATCAAACGATGCGTTGTGGGAGAGAACACGAGTCCCTTCCAGCATCCCCCAATCAAAATCTTTGGGGTGGCCAACAAAAGTATATTCGTTATCCCCGACTACGGACACCATGTAGGCGTCAAAATCGGGGTGACTAAAGTAGCCAAGGGGTCCCAGTTTTCTAATACTGCAAGACCGGTCGTAGTAAGTTTCAAAATCGAGAGCGTATGTTTCCATTGTTTCATAATAAAAAAGACCCGCTCCGGCGGAAAATGAACCGGAGCGGGTCGGTTAGTTTTAGTTGTCTTCGAGAGGAAGTTCTTGCTGGTTCTGCAAAGAATTAATCTTCTCTTTCAAAGCGCCACGAACTGTCTCTAATTTACGAAGAGCACGACAGCCTGCCTGCACGTTCTCCTCCATTTTTTCAATGGCTTTGGTTAGTTCTTCTGTCTCCTCCTGAAGAAGCTCAACGAAGTGATCCTCCGGTTGACCCCCTTCAGCGTGGTGGGAGTATGCTTCCTTCACAATGGTATCAATATATTTAAGATCCATCTGACTAAGCCCACCCTCCTACGAAGTCCATGACTGCTTGATCGGTTTTTACTTTGGTCTGCGTCAGCATAGGAGCATACCAACTATTTGGCCCCATCGTAATAAGGGAACTTTTTAATTTCCATTGGATGTCGTAGAGTGGCGCTTTTGGATTCCAAGCAGCGCGAGTAGCAAGACGTTTGTATGTCTGGCGATAGCCATTTTTACGCACTTGAATTTTCCCCAGCGCATAGTTTCCGTCCCCACAAGGGAAAGGATATGCATGATCATCTTCGTTACCCTCAGGCTGTTTGAACAGCATCATAATATCTGCGAACTCCAAGACTGCGTAGTCGCTGATTTTAGCAAGCTCATTTGCTGCCTCTTCGGTATGGACAATACGGGCTTTTGGCTCTTTGCCGAAAGGAGCATCCTCCGTCCATGCCTTGTTTACTGAAACAATAGTAACAAGGGCATCCTCCTCGGCTAGGGCCATAACGTGCTGTTTATCAATCATTATGGCTCCAGTCGGCCCCTCAAATTTTGAGATCAGTTGCACAATGTTAATGTAAGGCACATCAATATCTGATGCAGTAATATCAAGGCCTGCGGCGTTTGTTATTACATCGTTTGACCCGACACCCAAAGATGATGTTTCTTCGATCACACTAATTTCTGTTTCCTGTTTCTTTTTCTGTTTTTCTGACATGTCTGTTTTTCTGTTTTTCTGTTTTATCTGCGACAGGTTTTTGACGAGAACCTGCCAAACTCTTCCGACGACGATGGCACGGCATCCAGTAACTAGCCGCGGTTCACAACTGTGAATCGTTCGGCGGATTCTTGGATAATGCCCGCATCTGCACATGCGTCAACGAAATTGGATTCTTTTTCTCGCCGGTCGCCTTTTTCAGCCTGCGCCCCAACGAGTTTAGAAATTTTTGACAAAGGAAAAGAAGCGTTCTCCAAGACTTTCTCAGCCTCCAGCCCATGTTCCTCTGCAATTTTTAACAGGGTAGTATTGTCCACGACCTTGCGGGTTTTACCCATCGACCGCAGTCTAAGCCCATCTAGTTGCACTCCTTCTTTTGCTGCTTCGATTGTTCTCTCCTTAATTCTCTTAGCCCAGTTCTCAACGATCTTGGCCAAGTTAAATAGCTCCGACAGTCTCGCAGGGTCGTCGATGTTTTCGAGATCAACATCGGGAATCGTCGAGTCTATTTTCTTAGCGACCTCAATAACAAGACCACCTAATGCGGGGCAGTAGTCCTCGTGTTTGCAGAAGCGGCAATACTGTGTGGGGGTGCAATCCTCTAGTGCGGGGGTTCCTTCGATCCACTTAGGTCGAATAGATTCTCCTCGTTTAATTACGGCACTTAGCTCATCAACAAGGCCTTCTAGATCTGCTCGATGGAAAGTATACTCCAAACAAGAGTTGTGCTGCGGGACGTAGAAAACAAAAATAATCTCGTCAATGTCCACAAACTTTTGAAATGCTCCGACGACGTAAGCTTTCGCCTGCCAGTTAGACTCAGGCGGATCAATGATTGATATTCCTGTTTTGTAGTCGGCCATCACAGCTCTTTCCCCACCAGATAGGACAAGAAATCTATCGCAAGTCCCCCATGTCCCCGTGTCAGTTAGGTCAACGTCAACTTGTATTTCGTTATGCTCCTCTTCGATTTCCCCAAAGTTCGCTAGAAAACTTTGCTCCATTTCTACAATCTGCTCATAGATCTGTAGCTCTTGTTCGTTGTGCAAAGCTGAAGGATCGTGGACTTCTAAAGCTTCGTGAATTCTAGTCCCCATCTCAGCCGCTGGGCTGGTCCCGCTTTTGCCCTCGTAGCCAGAACACGCCGCAACATACTTCAAAGAGCTTGGGCTAAATTCTGCGTGATCTCGTGATCCGTGATCAACTTTCATCGTGTAGTAATTCGAGGTTTTTTATTCTTCTGTTCACGGACTCTATAACAGCCTCCTCGACGGTGTCGCTCGCCACCAGAATCTTCTGTATAGCATCACTCTTAGCTCCGTTGCGGTGAATACGCCCTAATGTCTGTAAATGATTCTTGGCGGAAAAGGAAGGACAAATAAGAGAGACACGTTGTCTATTAGAAGACTCGGTGTGGTGGAGGCTAATACCGGTTCCCCCCGCAGCAATATTTACGACAATTATGTAATCGTCATCGTTTTGGAATCGGTCGATCGCTTCCTGACGCTCCTCTAAAGTCTGGCCTCCTTCTATGCTTCGGCATTTAAGATTCTTGCAAAGGACCTTTGCTGTCTCAGAAAAATTTACGAACACCACAACGCTTTTATTTTCTGCCACGAGGTCAGTGGCCATCTCACAGAGTTCTGGAATCTTAAAAGATTCAGCCAACATTCTCGCGCTTAGAATGTTTACCAGATAGTATTCACTATCCTCAACAGTTCCTTCCTCAATAAATCTTTGGACGATGGCGGGTGTCGCGCCGGCCTCTCGATATGCGGTCTGAATCTCATGGGCTTTCTTGAAATATATAGGCTCTATGATTACTCGATTTTTTTTAAACGAGTCAGGAAAATGATCTGTTGTCAGGCGCCTTACATTTCGAGAATACATTTTTTTCCTCAGTAGGGGTAACTTTGCTCTCCCAGAGGCACTCAGCGACCATTTGTAGTAGTCGTCTTGGTAACACCCAAAGTCTTTCATCCAGACAACCCAGCTATCTAACTGATCTGTAGGCTTGTTTAAAGAATGTAGCCCCAGCATGTAACCAAGCCCCCTCATCTCTGTAGGATCTTCAGCCGCTGTAGCAGACATGCCGTGAACCTGATAGCCCTGCTGAATAAGACTAATTAGTAGCTGTGCATTCTGGGTATAAGGACCTTTTGCTTTATGCACTTCGTCAAATAGCACGACGGTTTTTTCGGGCAGGATCCACCGCATAATTTTCTTGCCGGTTTTGCTCATGTGTTTCGTCTTCCCTGTCCTTATCTTTTCGTAGTTAAGAACAAATATGGGTTCGACTTGCACTTCCTTCATTTCGCGGGTCCACGATGGGATCACAGATTTTGGGCATATTACGGCCACGCTGTATCCGGCCCGCTTTAGGCTTAATGCTAGGTGGCACCCCACAACGGTCTTGCCAGTTCCAACATGGGAAGTGTCACAAGTGTTGTCCCCCCTTAACAAGCAATCCAAAAACAAATCGTGGGATTCTAGTTGGCTTAAAAATAACGTCTTCATTAGTGCATTACAGAGCTAAACATTGCGTGAATAAGCACGGTGCAGATTTGATATCTGGACCTCCCGAACCCTCGGTAGACTCGTTTATGTTGTAGGGGGGTAACTACAATTATGTCCCCTACTTCGTTGACTTTATGTCGGAATCCCAGTGTCTCAGCAGACTCGATCCCCCTCCGTATAACGTCAGGTTTTGTGCTAATGCTGATAGAGTGTTCGTAGAAATATTCCTGAATATCGTCAGGTCTAGTGTGATGAGGCATTCAATGCCCTTACCAAATCAAAACAAAAAGAGAAGAAAAAAGTTGAGGTAGGTCGTGCTGACCGGCCATGACAAGCCGGCCAGCACTTGTAGTTACCTCGCAATACACACTATGCGGGCGCCAGTGTGTGGCCACGACCGCGAGGGGTCAACTATTTTTGACTGCCCCAAAAATAACGGGCGATCAGAAAAGCATCAATCATCCCGTCGTGAGGGGTCCGACACCTTTTATTTTTAAGCCAGTTCTCCTCAGGCGCAAGTCGCTCCGCTGTATTCAAGGCGGCAATCTTAGTCATACCCTTCGGAACAAACCCCAACATCTTCTTCTGCCATTTTTGCACACTCACTCTGGCTACCTCGTAGTCTTTGCATTCCGCCATGCCAATCAATTTGCCAAAAGATATTGCCATTGATCTCACAGCTTGAGAACTCTTGGCGTGGGCTAGAGGTTCCTCAATTGCCAGAACAAAGGGAGTGTTAAGCTCGAGAAGCCACTCATTTACTTTACGAGTATCAACCTCACGTTTCTTGCTGCGTTGCTGGCAAGGCATCGCAGTCTTAGCAATTAAGTCTCCGGTAAAAGCAGAGATCGCACACAGGCCTCCATCGAGACCATTATCAATCCCCACTATCATCTTCGGTAGGGGAGCCCTCAGGACTCCACTCGGAAATCCATTTAGAATAGTCTACGTTTGCTTTTATTCTCCCCACATACTTACTCAGTGTTTCGAGAGTGTTCTCGACATCCGCTCTTCCTTCTTTAAGGGACTCCGCACGTAAGGTTAGCCAAGAAGATAGACCTCGGAATTCCAGCTCACACTGTTCTTTTTGATTTCTATTAACTGTTTCCATCTGATCTGTAGTTTGTGTAGTCGTCTCGCTTTTCTAGTTCTTCCATTAATAAAGCTTTGCACAAGATTGCGTAGTTGACGATGTCATCACAAGCGTCTTCGACTGACTCATTCTCTACCCGCAACTGCCCGTCTGCTACAAACGAGCGGATACGCATTATCTTGTCTTGGACCCGAAGCAGTAAACCCGTCACAGGGTGTAGGCCCAACATTTTTGCTGCTTTAAAATTAGCCAACGCCTCTTTTGAGGAAGCGTGTTCCCCTCCACAATAGTCGCTATTTTTTTGGCGCATGATCTCTTGCGCCTTGAGGCAGGTAGCTTCGTGGATCTCCAGCAGTCTTTTGTGTTTCATAGCTCTACGCTAAAGGAATTATTCGATCTGTTATTAAAAGGCCATTCCCACAAGCAGGAATCTCGTATTCTAAATGTTTCTCTAACAAGAGCATGAACTTAATTTCTTTCATGTTAGATGGTATAACGCGCCAGTAAACACCTTGTTTTTCTTCCAGCTTGTAGACAAATCGATTTCCCCCCAGATCTTTCCGGCGGATCACGATCGGATTGTGCGCTATTTGTCTCAATAGAAACATTTCTTTGGGTCACGGTTCAGCTTTTAAAAAAGCAGGCGCGGATTTTCCTTTAGCATGAGCAGCTAGATAGTCAACGAATTTACAGGCGACCGAATGTGAGAGCTTTCGGTTGTGAGCTAGAATAGCAGCAGCCATGGAGTGACTGTAACAAGCTATCGGAGGGCCATTAGGATGGTGCAACACTCCTACAAAAGCGTCAGACAATTCCTCCAGAAGAGTAATTGAATGGTAGCCGGACGTATCTTCATCCCCCTCAAAGTTGAGACTAAATCTATCCCCCCAGCTCATCGTTCGGCTCAACATCGATTATTGTTTTATCTTTTAACTTATCGAGGGAACCGTTCCCTTTGTCCGCTTTGGAGTTGTTAAGGATCGAAATATCTATTTGCATCCTACTTTGACCCCCGCCGGTCTTCGCGTTAAGACCTAAGTTCCGCCTTACTAACTGATCTAGCTCGGAAAGTTCTCGGACAGTCTTAGGACCCTTGATGTTTTGCATACTATCCCTCATCAGCTTAATGCCTGCGGCAGCGATGTAGTGCTGATATTTATCGGCAGGGTTATTCTGGGACTCGGCTATTTCCGCTAGGATTTTATCCTCTTCTTTGGATGCGGTTAGTCTCGCCTCAGTGGCCGCTTGCTGAGTCATGTCCTCCAAGTGGACTTCCAAGTCTTGTTTCAGCTTGTCTTGGTCGTCTACTGTATCCGGTAAATTGAACCCTGCTTTCTTGGGCGGGAGCCCTAATTTACGGAACCACCGTCGCACGGTTCCGGCGTGGACTCCTAAGTGACGGGCAATAGCGGCATTGGTCATCCCACTAGCGTGCATGGCTAACGCCTCTTGCACCACTTCGCTGTTCCCTTCGTTCTTGTCGGCCATGATATAAAGAGTAGATTTACATCCACTTAATAATGCCGCCAGACCCTAATAAGCGCAAGCGTGTAATCGAGCCACGTATAGACCCCACGACGAAGAAGATGGACGTTGGAGGATTGTTGATTCCGCCGACTAGTATCTTAACCGCCCTGCTCTACGGATTTGCTCACCACCCTAAAGTCATAGCTAGAGAATACTACTTCTGGCGGATTTGCGACGAGCTGTGGAACCATGAAGATTTGCCAGAGCCGATGATGGTCCGGCACCCGTGGGCAGAGAAAATGATCCGCGAAGCCTTGAACAACAAATACTTGGCAATCGGAGGGTCCGCATCATCTGGTAAGTCTCACACTCTGGCTGCTTGGGGGATCGTGAACTGGCTGTCCCAACCTCGTGACACACTGGTCCTGATGACATCGACCACTTTACGGGAAGCAAGAAAAAGGATTTGGGGTTCAGTGATCTCGCTCCTGTCAGTGGTAGAGGGCGCACCGATCAAGATTCGGGATTCAATAGGAAACGCGGCTTACATCGACGAACGAGAAAATTTAATCGAGCGAGCGGGCCTGTCACTGATTGCGGCTGAGAAGTCTAAGACTCGCGAAGCTGTGGGTAAGTTTATCGGAATCAAACAGAAGAGAGTTATTCTGATTGGTGACGAGTTGTCTGAATTGTCAGAGGCTATCCTTAACGCAGGACTGACCAACTTGTCTAAAAACCCACATTTTCAAATGATTGGAATGTCGAACCCGAACTCACGGTTTGACGCTTTTGGAGTCTGGTCGGAGCCAGACAAAGGATGGGACTCTGTAGACATACAAACCGCAGATGAATGGAAAACAAAATGGGGTGGTAAATATATTAGGCTAGACGGAGAGCGCAGCCCCAATGTTTTGTTGGGCGAAGTAAAATACCCATGGCTCCCGACCGCTGCTAAACTAGAGGAAGACCGCCTTTTGCTGGGGCCGGAGTCACGCGGATACATGCGAATGGTCAGGGCTGTCTTCTTCGACAGCGACGAGACGACCGGAATATACTCAGAGTCTGAGCTAACTAAGAGTGGCGCGATGGGAAAAGTAGATTGGGCAAACACCCCAACTCTGGTGGCCGGCATCGACCCAGCGTTTACGAATGGCGGCGACCGCACGATTCTTTCTATTGCAGAAGTAGGCTACGCCCGCAACGGACAGTATGTGTGTCAGTTCACGGACACCATACACCTCAATGACGACGCGACGAATAAGGCGGTGCCTCGCACATATCAGATTGTGCAGCAAATTGTGGATCACTGCAAACGACGCAAGGTGTCGCCAGAGAATGTGGCGGTTGACTCCACCGGCGCGGGGGCCCCTTTCTGCGATGTGTTGGCCGGCGAGTGGTCCCCAAACTTTATGCGGGTCACGTTCGGTGGGAAGGCGTCTGACAAACGTGTGTCTATGAACAGCCAGCTTACCGGCGAAGAACTTTACGTGAACCGTGTTTCTGAACTGTGGTTCGTGGGCAAGGAACTGATGCGAACTCAACAGGTGTTTGGGGTTGGCTCCGACTTGGCTCAAGAGATGTGTGCCCGTAACTACGACATGATTAAGACTGGTTCCTTGAAGGTGAAGATTGAATCCAAGGTCGAGTTCAAAGCTAGGTTTGGCAGGAGCCCCGACTTGGCTGATGCTGCGTTCCTTGCTCTTGACTGTGCGCGACAGAGGCTGGGACTCGTGGCTGTTGATCCACCGAAAGAGGGTCAGGGATCAGGGTTCAAGAAACAGGTAACAATCAAGTCACTGGGTTCTGCCTTGCAGAATCCTGACACATCCCTTTTATCTTGAGCTTGTTATGAAAATAATTGATGTGAAAAATCACATGCCTATGATCAAAAGAGAATCGGCTAGGCAGTTGATTTTTAAAGAGTTAAGAGAGATTCAATCGAACCTTTGTGAGATAGACGTTGATAAGCGGCCTACAAAACATAGGCGCAAAAGCTTTGAGTCCTCTATGGATCGACTGGCTGCTTTGGGCAAAATCCTCAACGGACATCAAAAGTAGTCTCTGATTAAGTGTAGTCTTATTGAAGGCTTCTATGAGACTACACATCTTTAGAGGTAAGTTTTGGGTTACGTGTTACCGTCGGGGTTGTTGGCAACATCGGGGATGTTAGTCCACTGCCGTTGACAATTACTTTACAAAATTGTAATTTATGGGTTGTGGCGGCACCTAAATTTAAACGTCTACCCTCTGGCAAAATAAAATTCAGAGGAGAAACTTTTGCTGGTGTCAACAAGCCCAAGAAGGCCCCTTCTGGATCTAAGAAAAAATTTGTGGTGTTGGCCAAACAAGGGGACAAAGTCCGCAAAGTGTCTTATGGGCACCGCGACTATCAAGATTTTAGACAGCACAAAAATCCAAAACGACGAAAAAATTTCAGGTCCCGCATGAACTGCGATACCGCAAAAGACAAAACTACTGCCCGTTACTGGGCTTGCAAACATCTCTGGTAATATGGCTATGTCAGATGCAGACGCATTTCCTACGAATGCTTACGGGGTTAATTCTTCCGGTGACTTTAATAAAAAAAAGAAACCTTTTAGGGTTTTTGAAGACGCCGGCGTAAAAAGAGACTTTGGTTCTACTTATGGTGAGAATCTTGTCCAGAGAACTTTAGATGATGCTAACCGTGTCCCGACAATGTTAGACTCATCTCTGGTCCCTAAAAAAAGACGCCGGAAAAAAAACCAATTAACACCGGAACAAAAATCATTTAACGCTGCCCAACGAGTAATGCAGTCTCGCACTGGGCTAGATCGTCTGGAGGCGATGCAGGATGATGACTACCAAGTCGGAAGCGGGGGTGCCTTGAGGGAAACTCCCAGAGAGCTTGGTTCAGAAAGAGGCCGTATGCGCCGTGCAGCCCGCGCTTTGCAACGGGTAGGGGCAACAGACGAGGCTAACAAGATGTTCTTCGGGGCTGAGATGGCCGGAATGGCAGAGCCTAATATTGTTACTCAAGAAGAACGCGAACGTCGCGAGATGGAAAAACGTGACGAGATCAACCTAATGAGAGACAACGAAGCTAAAGAAGGTCAGGCCAGAAAAATTGCCAGACGCATTTTGGATAAAAGAAAAAACCGTAGATCTCGCGGTGGGTTGAGAACAGGCAGACTGGATAGTGGTTCTAGATCTGGGGGCATCGCTAAGTATTCAGGGAGTGTAGGGTTGTAGTATGGCTATTGATTTTAATTCTGACATTGCAGGACTGAAAGGGCAGTTCTTTCCTGTTGGCGGGCTTCGTGATTCCGAACAGCGGAGGATGCGTAAGAACTACCAAGAAGTAACCGCGCCCCTACAAGCTCGCTCGATGGAGTTGACTAACAACCTCGTCCGGTTGGAACAACAGGAACTTGCTTTTGACCGCTCGCGGGCTGATATGAAAGAAGCCCGCCGTAAAGCGAAGCAGGAAAAAGATGCCCTACGTCGTCTGCCTGATGTAACTTCTAAGTTAGACACAATTCTCACAGACCCCAGCAAGAGTTCATTTGATAAAGCGCGAGACATTAACAACTTGCAGCGGACTATGATTGGCCAGATAACGAACAGCCCCCAATTAAGGAATCTGTTTACTTCTGCCCTTGAGACTAACGACATTGATCTGAAAGAACAAAAAAGACAGGAAGATGTAGAGGACCGCGCTAACCAAGAGAATAGCCGCAAGCTTGGCTTGGCCTATGGCTTGGCACAATCTGGAAATGTCGAAGCAACTAAAAAACTAGTCGAGGGCATCGATGAAGGAGACGCTTACGTTTCTTTTGCGGAGGGTGTTCGCGGGGGTCGTATTTCTTCTGCACAAAGAAAAGCACTTGAGGATCAACAGAAGAGAGAATCAGAGCAACGCAACTTCTTTGTTCAAAACGTAGATGAAAAAGTAAATATCCTGACAGGATACGAGACAGGACTTGAGGCCCTGAGGCGCAGGTCTACTGAAATGACAGTAGATGCTAAACCTACAACTTTGTCCGGCGCGGAGGCCAACGAACAAGCGAGGGGCGGTGAAATACCGCCTCCAACGAATGAATCAGGGCAAGATACAATTGACGGCCCCCCAAGGTTTACGCAAGAAAGCGTAGAAAACATGCGGAGCATATATAAAGACCTTGTTCCACGAGTAACTGGAGACGACGATTACGATAAGAAATTACAGTCTATGGATAATATGGAGTTGTATGGAACATTACTCATATTGATCCGTCAAAAAAGAAGAGAGCTTTTAGCTGATCGAGCAAGAGGATTTCCTGATCTTCCTCCTTTAGTGGGTCCTCCCCGCGCTGCTATGACTCCGTCAACTGGCCCCATTTCTTTGTTCAATACATAATTACATAATCTCATTACAGTCCCAAACCTATTTCGGCTATGTCTGATCCGGTAGACCCCAAACCAATTGAAACTCCTAAGCCATTTTCTGAATGGTCATCCACAATCGATAACGACCCAATGGAGTTTGGGGGTCAGAGAGAAGATGAGATAAGCAAGAAGCTTCGTTATTCTAATTACTTGCGGGAGTCTTATGTTGAGTCAGGCGGATACACCGTTGATTTAGAACAACAGATCCGACAAGGGTTATACAACGAGTTAGTTTCGGACGGGTATCTTGAAGACGGAGACCTAGATACATTTTCTACTTACTTTGAATCTCCTGAGATTTCTCTGGAGACTAAAATTAATAGTGTAAAAGAGTCAGAGGCTGTTGATTTTTTTGACCCTATCCGTGACCAAATTCGTCAGTATGAAGCGGTCGATAAACTTGTCACTGATCTGGAAGGAACTGAGGATTTAGCGGACACCACGGTAGCTAAACGAGACGAACTACGTGCGCGTCTTGGTGAGGACATAAAATACAGTTTTTCAAACATCCAAGAAAGGTCTGTAAATTCCAGAGAATTACCTTTTGCTCGTTTATCTCATAGCGATGGAACCACTAGTATAAAGGCGGGCAAGTTAGCGGAGGACATGTCTTTTACCGAAGACGAAAAAGGTAATCGGGTTTTCAACCCTGCTGGTTTTCTCACCGCTCTTCGTCAATCTAAAGCCAACGGAGTCCAAATGTCTGATGCTCTGGTTGCTCGTGCTTTGCTGGAGAGACAACAGGGGACTAATGTCCCTGTCTATCAGGCTCAAAATCTTGTTACATTATACAATGTAATTGTTGAGAAGTTAAAAACTGATGAGCAATTGCAAGAATCCGTCGAAGGACACTCTAATAGAGCCGCGTTTCTTTTAGACAAAAACGTAGATGGGCTACTTAATAAATATGTTCTTAGAGAGTTGGACCAGCTTGCCACACCTTTCAAAGATGCTGGGCAATTGGCCATGGATTTCATAGGCAAAGCTTCGCCGCTTGTTGAAGACAACCCACAATTAAAAAATAAACAAGAAGCTCGCAGAAGACTAGCTATTGCTGAAAGGCAAAAGGTGCCTTTTATTATTAATAAGCTACGCAGAGATATTGTTGAGTCTGGGGTTTTGCCAGTAGAAGATTTTTACTCTGATGAGGATATGATCTTAGCCTACCGGCAGGTTGTTTTAGATCATGCACACAACAGCGGTAAGTTTAACTTTGATAATAAGAATTTATCCAACAACATTCTTACTAATGGGTTCAGAGGTCCTTTAGCGCATCGAGGTATCCTCTATCGTAAATCTGCTTTTGAACAAGCGGTTGCTGAAAAGAAAGGTCTCACGGAAGACTACAAAGAAATTTTGGTTAATCAGAGAAAAGCTCTGACGACACAAGAATACCCCAGAATAAATGAATTACTTCTTAGAGATGCCACCAATCAAGCTGATGATTGGTCTGAGTTTTCGACTTCAAGAATAGCAAAAGGGAAAAAAGGACCGGAGATTCTAGAAGAGTTTCTAGATGACCCTGATAATTATGATAAATTTAAGAGGGGTAACGAAGGTTTGATTTCAATCGGGGTGGGCCAATCAGTTGTTGATGCCTTTACTAATCTAGTTGAAGTCGCCCCTAATCTTGTTGCATACGGCCTTGATAACGTAGGGGGCTATCTTCCCGGCGATCCTCGTCTTGGTAAATTTGTTCCTTTTAGAAAGTTAACTACTAAAGCTTTAGATAAACAGGCAGATGATGCTGCCGACCGCCAAGAAATTGCTTACTTGTTTGGGGAGAAAGTTAGTGCTGGCCAGATAGCTTTGCAGACTATCGCTCCGGTGATTGTTGACATGACCGCGACTGCGGTTTTGACAATAGCTACTGGTGGTACTGGGGGAGTCCTGTATGCGGGCGGTAAATCTGTAGCGACCGGAGCCGCTCGTATGTCTGTCAAAGGAATGCTCAAAGGCCTATCCGGTAGGTCTACCTTGAGGACAATAAAAACTTCTGGCACAAAAGGCTTAGAAGCGGCAGCAGAAAGAGCTGTGGCGGCAGGTCTAATTAAAGAGTCTGTCAAGACAGGGGGCAGGGACGGCGTGATGAAAACCCTCAAAGCCTACAATAATACTGTAGCGCAGAGAGCTGGTCTAACTGGGGCGGTGTTTACTACTGCGGCAAATAGAGCGTCAGCCGCCACGTTCGGAACTTTGTATAATCAGATCCAAGCCTCCGATCCTTCTCTTACTGAACAAGAAGTTTTTGATATGGCCATGGGGCCAACTTTGGTTGTTGGATCAATCACAGGCGCTGTCACAGGTGCCTTTACCTTTGCGGGGGCGGGCGCAATTGACGATGCCTTTGCTAGGGGAATGACCTACAAAGGCTTAGAAAATTTAATTCGATCTTTGGGGAATACCGGAAACTATTCTAGAGAGGCCATTAAAAGAGCCGTTACGAAGCAAGTAGAGATTGGCATTAAGAAGTATGCTTCGGGAACGAAGGGCGTAAAAGAATTCATTAAGGGTCCAGTCAAAGGAACGCTTTTATCCGCTGGCTTTGAAGGTGCTGAGGAATCTATTCAAGATTTTGCTGCCACGTTTGTTGAGGACGCCGCTTTGAATCGCGACACCCCAATGATAGACAGGCTTCGCCACACGGCTCTTTCTTTTACAATTGGTGCCGCCTTCGGTGCTGGCGCCCCTGTAGCGTTTAAGGGTGGTCCTGCTGCCGCCCGCCGACTGTTTAATAGAGGAGAACTCCCCACCACAACTTTGCAAGAGCTTGATGAAACTCAGGCAGTAGCAGATGAGTTTAGGGAAGGGGTTATAAAACGCCTTGAAGAAGCAGGCTCTCCTGAAGCAGCCGCAGAGTTTGCAGAGACATATGACAAGCGGGTCAGAACACGAGGAAAAGTTGTTGCCCCCGCTCCAGATCCCACAACCGAAACTCTGACGGCGGAAGGCGACACACCCACGGAGTTTGGCCCAAAATTCACAGTAAAGGAAATCAGAACAGGGGAGGATATAGATCGACGAGACGCGGAGTATGAAGAGTGGTTGTCTGGTATAGACTTGGGGGAGGAAGGACAGGTAGAAATCCCCTTAGACCCCGAACACTATTTTCGAGGCGCCAAAGAAGGAGTTACAATTACATTAGTAATTAACGAAAATGTATCTGGTCAGAATGCCGACGGCTCTTGGACGCCTGTCAGGAAGGCTAGGATTGTAGTAAGAAATCCAGATGGCACGGGGGGAGTAAATAAATTCGGGCAGGGGGATTTTTATAGAGATACGGTTAAACTATTAAGTGACTCCGCTGCTTCTGCCGCTGCACCCGCGACTACGACAATTGATTTTACCTCATCTACCACCGAAGAAACACCAACAGAAACACTTCCGGTTCGCACGGAGACTGGGCGCACTCGCATGGTAGAGACCCCGCAGGGTGGTCTTGAAGTAACCGTGCCCCCTGATCAAGGATTCAATCAACCGGGCACCTTAGGAACTGGCGCTTTGTTCGTTGAACAAACTACTGAGGAAGAAGCGGATCAACTACTTAGCGAGCTTCAGAATACTTTGCCTGAGACTTTTCGCAGGCTCTTCGACTTAGAAGAGATCGGCGCCAATAGGACTACGGCTGACGGACCTGTAGGGATCAACCTCCAGATAATTAATCCTGATCAACAAGGTGAGCTTTTTGGACAATTAGATTTTTCTTCACTGCGCGGGACTGAGAATGTTGACGCTGATAAAATTCGCCGCCAAGAAAAAGCGAGGATCCAAGATATAAATCGTTCTGAGATTTCTCAAAAAACTCAACAGGTCGCTGAGGGTCTTGGGAAACCAGAGCGCCGTGCCGTCCGCCCGAAGTTGACCCCTTACACGACTCTTCCTTTTCTAGTTACCGCCCGCGCTGGGAGACGCAAACTTAAAATCGATACGGCCCCTTTCCGTTCAGGCGACAAACTAACCGCCAAAGAAAAAGAAGAAGTCAAAGCGGTAGACGACCTCGCTCGCGACACTGGCTATCCCGTCAGGTTCCATAATTCTGCAAAATTTGGGGTGCCTATGACCAAGAACCTCGCAGAAAAGTCCGAATACTTGGGGGCGACTGTTTATAGTTACTATCCAGTCCTTCCGATTTCTAGAGGCGAGAAAGGAGAGTCATTTTTTTCTACGCCCACGAAAAAAAGATTCTTTAACCCTCTCACCGGTAAGACCAAGAAAAAAGGGGAAAAGGTAAAGGCAAGAATAGACAGAGACGGCTACGGTATTTTTAACAACGATCCGATTGTGGTCGCCGCACTTTTGTCGGCGAAGAAACAGGTCCCAATCCCTGAAGACTTCGATATGGATTTACTCAACCCTGCTATCGTTCCAGAAGACGGGTTTGCTGTTGATGTTCTTCGCCCCGTGCTTGGCACCCTAAGCTCTGATGGAAAACAACACCTGCTATTAGAGTCTGCGGTTACGCAGGTGCATAAGATGGGTCCGGTTGTTTTGAACACCAACCGTAATAATAACGTGAGAAATATTCTCAGCTTATTCGTTGATGCAAAAGATACAGGAGACAGACTTTACCCAGATACAGTCTATGCTGTAGACGCTAAAACTGGAGCTACGAGTAGTAAAAGTAGAGTAACTTTCAAAGAACTCTACAGGAGTCTTTCTGACTTGGTAGACACGGCCCTTAAAGATGATCGGTCAGCCGCCCGCCGTCTTCTTCAGAGGGGAATAAACGGAGCTAATATAGACGACGATAATGTATCTACTGTGGCGAATGCTTTGATAACTGAACATGAGTATCTTGCTCGTCTATATGATTTGAGATCACAGTTACAAACTACCTCTGAGCCCGCCGAAGGCGGAACTCGTGTTGTTGCGCCTACTAAAAGCAAAAGAAAAGCTGCTGTTAATAAACTTAAAAATCAGCTCAGAGAAGGAGTCCCCCTTGATCAATTTGCTAACCGCGCACTCAAGGTCTTACCTAGTGGTTTAGATTCAGAGCAAACTACAGAAGACATAATCGTTGAGTTTATTAACAACGAAGTTCTAAGCAACCCGAAGTTTGATTCGGGTGTAATGCCTGAAGTGTATGCGACGGCCCTTAGTGTCAAAGGTCGATATGTGGAGCAGGAAAAAACAAGAGGCCTCCATGAAATTGCGAGATCACAAATTGCACTAGGGGCTGAAGAAGGTGGCCTGCAACAAGGAGCATTGGCCGGCTTTGGTGATAGCACTGATACCGCTTTGGAATTCAGATCCTCCGCGGAAACCGAACTAAGTAGGCGGGAAGAACAAGAGGAAGTTCGGAGCTTGCTGGGGCCTAAAGACCTCGGCCCTTTGAGTCCTGAGATTTCAATCACAGGGCAAGACTACGGCAACCTCACAGCCGCAACGATAGATCGTATACTGAGCGTTCTCGACAGTGCCCCCGACGGCAAGCTAAGAGCTGCTTTGAATGATCTAGCTTTCAAAGGACTTTATAGCGGTCAAGAACAACAGAGACAAAAACAGGTTCAAGGTCAGACGGCTCGTGATTTGATGCTCGATATTGCCGGATGGATTCAGGCGGGCAATCACGAGAATCCAGAAGCTCTTAACTTTTTGAAGAACATATCAGAATTAGAGTCTGCCCAAGATCTTAAAGACGCCTTTTATCTGACATCTCTTTCCTATCAAGCTGAAGGAGATCTTTCTGAAGACTCTAAGGTGGTGGATGAAATGGTGAGGCTCATTGAGAAATATACTCCTGAGCTGTTCAACCGCATGGGGGATGCCACTACTACCCAGAACATCCCCGACCCCAGCGGAGAACGTGGCGCTGACGGGAGGGTAAGACAAATAACTGTCGTTCGACCTAAGTTAAAATCTCGCAGAGATATTGCTAAACAATTTCTCAAGGGCAACAACCAATCAATCCTTGAACGATCCTCGCGTGGATACATAGAGGAGGCTCTAAGAAGAGAAGCTGAGATTCAGAACCTGCTCGATGTAGATCGTCTGGGTCTGGTGTCTGGAGATCCAGAAAGCGTTGTTGATGCTGTCAGGAACATAAAGAAAGAAAGCTCCAACCCGAACCATCGCTTAGTTGCAGAGCTGTTGCTCGAAGACACTAATTTTATGGGGAGCGTTGAGTTCATCATGGACTCAAATGAGTCCGCTTTCGCGGGGACTTACAACACCCTGACCGACGGAACGAGGGTTGTATCAATTAACTTAGCCACCGGAAACGGACGCGGTTTAGAGAATGTCCTCTTGGAGGAATACACCCACGCATTTTTAGCAGAGGTTCTTAACAAGCCAGAGTCCGACCTTACTGATTTCCAGAGGTCTGCACTGACTAGACTCCGTAACCTTTATGACAACGCTAAGAAAAGCTATGTAGAAAAAGGTAAAGCTAATCCCATCCTCGATGCGGGACTGGAAAACATTGATGAGTTTGTTGCTCACTTCCTGCTGTCCCCAGAGTTCCAGAAGTATGTGGTGGATCTCCCTGCCCAAGGGAACCAGAACATCTTCCAGAGATTGGTATCTATCTTTGCCGGCTTGTTCCGCAAGGTTACAAATCGCGAGAGTAAGAAATACGTTGAGGCTTTGCAGGACATTCTGGATCTGGGCAGATCAACCTATCTCCAGAACGAGAAAGACATCAAAGCCATGGGGGCCGCGGTCGCCTACAACTCTGGTGTCGTTGTCCGCCGCGCTACTCAGCGACAGTTCGCACAAGGTGCTGATGAGTTTGAGTCTGCTATTCCCCAAAGAGCAGTTCGTCTCTATTCACCCGCTAAGTCTGAACCAAGTGAGTCTGAGGTGGAGGAGATTCTTGGAGACTCCGTTGATACCCTGACTACCAATCTGGACGAGCAAGCCGCATTAGAATCTGCGGTTGCCACTTTGAGGGCCTCGGCTCCATACGGGATGCCTATTGCTGAGGGTAAACCGGAACAAGGATCGGCTGTGATGTTCGCTGACGTAGAGTCCAACACTCTGTTTGTGGACCTAGAAGGTCTGGCTGAAACCGTTAGTGCCATGGACCCAAGGGCTGCCAGCCTATACGTTCGTTCTATTCTTTCTGAAGAAGTAATTCACACAGGAGGTTACAACTCTCTGACGCAGGGACAAGTTGAAGCTGTGATGTCGGAGCTTAGTGAAGAGCAGTATCAAGAGATCGCTGAAGAATACTTAGGTCGGGAGCTTACCGAAGAAGAACTAGCGAACCCTGAGCAGCGGCAGATCTTAGCAGAAGAGAAGCTGCGTATGGTTGTTCAGAAAGTCCTGCGTGGCTTTACGACTGAACAAGACTACGAGTTCTTTTCTCAAAACCCTACCTCATTCCAAATTCTGAAAAGGTATGTTCTGGCTGGCCTCAGATCTGGAGCCCGCAACACTAAGAACTTGGGCGGATCGATGGAGGCTGCGGTCAACTTGATGCTTACAGAGTATCGCGCCATGGAACGGGGGTTTGTCAGAGAAGCAGTGCCAGTCCTTCGGAGCCGGCCACTAGCTAAAATTGTCTTTGATGCTTCTAACCCTCAGTCATCTGTTCAGCGTTATGTTGATTTCCAAGAGAAAAATACCCTCGAAGATATCCTTAGGTCGGATGTCAGAAGAGCACACGCTGACAGAACAGCCGATCGCTTCGCCACCTCGGCTCATAACTTCTTATGGTCTGACAGGAACCTCCCGCCTAGAGGAGCAAAGGTTACGAAGAACGAAGAGGTCGGGAGTTACATCGAGGAGCTGGCGATGGAGTTTTGGGGTCGTAAGCTCACCAGTAAAGACATCACTCCAGAAGAGATTGAATTGATTACGCAAGTGGGCGTCGATGAATTCGAGGCAGCCTTCCACGCTAGTGGTAAGAATGCGTCTGACTGGTATTCGACATCGATCGAAATTGCTATGCAGGTAGCCGCGGTTCTTCACCCAGAGCTGGCTAACTCTGAGCTGGCGGTGACCTTTAAAGGATTTGAGACAGCCGACGATCCAGCCGCCGCAGCGGACCTCACCATGAGAATTGCTTTAGCAATTACTTCTCAAAACCTGACCGTTGCTCTCAACACTAGGTTCGCGGAAGAGCAGTATCAGATATTCCGCGAGACCGGTAGGTTTGATCCATCTAAAGCAGAATCGACACTCGATGAAGACGGAAAGAAAGTCGGCGGCTACGGGGAGAAGTCTCCCTCGATTGCTTCCAACCTAAACCTAGCCAATCAATTCATCGACAGATATGGCTTCGCGGAGCTTGAAGCATTCTTAACTCGCGACATCAAGGTCCCCGATCTGGAGAAACTTATCGAGCAAGTAACTGGCAGGAAAGCTTCTATCGAAGGGACGAAGGAAGAGACTGTCCAAGGGGCTGCTATCTTTGGTCCTAAGATTGGACAAGGGTTCCTGCAAAATATCATGGGCATCTTTGATCCCGTTACCGTGGACCTTTGGATGCGTCGGACATGGGGCCGGTGGACTGGAGATGTCGTAGGTTCTGGAACCACAGACCGGCAACTTGCTAAACTCATCGACGCGGCCCGTGAGTATGGGATCAAACTAGATCCAGTTATCAGCAAGCTCAGACCAATCAATCGCTCTAATAAGACAGACGGCACATACCGCAGTATGTCAGATGCAGTTATGAAACGTCTGGAGACGGACGAAGAGTTTGGATCGGCTGTTATTAAATTTGCGAAGGAACTTAAAAAGATAAGCGAGCGTCACTTCAAGCTGACCCAGACTCCCATGTCTGGATTTGAACTAGGTAAGTTCAGATCCGGCAAGCCGCTGACTCATAAAGAATTTATTCGAGCCAAAGAGAAAGAGGCCCGCGAAATTGATAGAGCCTTTGAGAAGGCAAAGCCTCGTCTCGCAAAAGTGCGTAAGCAACTGGAGGCAGATTTCAAAGCGGGGACAATTGATGAGGAAACATTTAATGCTCGCAAAGCTAAAACGCTGAAGGCGGGCTTTACCCAAGACTGGTATGTAGCCAACAACAAGGACCTCTTGATGGACAAGAACGAGCGTAATGCTTTCAAACCAGCATGGGCGCTCGCGGCTTCGAGGATAGCTGATTCGGTAAAACCGATCGATGTTCCTACCCCACAAGATCGCAGGGTTATTTCTGCCGTTGTGAATGACATACGGAAGAGACTTGAAAAGAGAGGTTACCGTGTTACAAATGCGGACGTTCAGGCTGTGCTCTGGTATCCTGAGAAGGACATTTGGGAGCGCATAAAAGGACGGAAAGACAGTAGCCTCAAATCATCCTATGACGAAGAATTCATCAAACTCGCCAAGCTCAGAGGGCTTGGAGAAGAAGCAGAATCAGCAGCCCGTAGTGTCCAACGAGATAAGAGTAGACGAACCTCACGAGATAGCGGGGCAGTTGACGGACAGTCAACTGGCGGCGTTCGTGGAGGGGCTGTCCAGCTTAGTTCCCCAGTCAAGCGCACCGGCAGACTTACCGGCGCCCGAACGAGGTATCGAAGCGGACGAGGATCTTCGCAGGAAGATCGACGAGTATCTCTAAGCGCGGAAGATTTTTCTGCTGCGGCCCTTGCTAATAAAGAGGCCAACAAGTTTGGGACATCCGTCGATGTTCTTTCGCCTCAGGAGTATGATGGCTACGACCTCATCCTCTTGGAGAAAGATGGAGAGACCACGACGATAAGTATATCCCCAGATGGGGAGGTAGGCTCGGTCACTAAATCTGCGGGAGCCACCACGGAGATGGTTCTGGATGCCTTTGAGATTGCCACCGAAACCAACAAGGTAAAATGGCTCAACGGTTTTGACACCGTCCTTCCTGACATCTATGGCAAGCTAGGATTCAAGGCTGTCGCACGCCTTGGGTTTAACCCTGAGTTTGCTCCTGAAGGATGGGATGCTGAGAGATACGCCCGCTTCAATGCCGGCGCTCCCGACGTAGTGTTCATGCGCTACGTTGGCAAACCCACACAATACTTCGCCGGTCAGGGGGACTATGTTTCCGATTACAATGAAGCTGTCGTGAAGACTTTAGAGGAGGTCCCCCTCCAGCTCAGGTCTCCTGTGAAGAGGCCCTCATCTGGGGGAATGTTCCAAGATGTCATTGATCAAATAGATGTGCCTTTGGCTATGGTTGCTTCTGAGAGAGCTGATCGTTCAAAGGCTCTCATAAGAAGAGGAAAACCAAGGACAAATATTTTTGAAACAACTTGGGATTTCCTACTTAGGATTACGCAAGGAGACATAGCTACCCCTTACAGAAAGATCGTTGAGGCTAGAGACCAGATGAACAAGGCTCTGGGAGTAGTAGCTCCAATAGCTTATGCCAAAGAGTTGAAGTTGATTATCAAAGAAGACTTTGATAACGAAGTCCCCATTGGTCTTATCGCTCAAGCTCAGGGGTATGTTGATGGCAGTCTTGTTCCCGACAGTGTCTTGGATCAGATAGAGCAAGAATACATTGATGACCTTGAGTTTGCTCAGAACTTAGAGCGAGGGTCGCTAACAAGGCAGGAACATCGTGATGAGAAACAGGCATTGCGCGATATTGCCAAAGAGGAACGAGAAGAAAAAACAAGGGAGGCTTATAAGGAGGCTGTCGAAAAAGTTAATCAAGATCGATTGCGGGCCTTAGCTTCTCTGGAGAGGAGTCATCCTGCAAAAGTTCGTAGCTGGTCTCGCGGTCGCAAGGTTAGCCTTGCTTCCCACATCATAGAAATCAGAGAGGATTTGATTAATCCTCTACAAGAGAAATTGATAGAGGCGGGAGTTAGTCCTGAAATAGGCATACGAATTTCTGACACGGCGGATATCTATTTGACCCGTGCTTACCGTATGTTCACAGAGGTTGGTTTCCTTGATAAGGTAAGATCAGATCCTGAGTTTGCTGAGGTTAGAGATGCCGCGCAGGAATATTTTGCAGAGGACTACGTGAGACAGCGCACGGATTTCCATGTTAAGAAAGGGATGGACTTCCACGAGGCTCAAGTGCTCGCCAATGAGGAACTTGATAACAATCCGAAAATAGCTGAAGACACTTATCAGGCGTTCCTTCAGCAATACGAACCCGGAGCCGGTCTTTCAGAATCAACTAGATCAGATCTCCGGCAGTCTATTGACAACCTTAGGAAGCGGACAGACTTGCCTAAACCTGTCCGTGATTTACTTGGAGAGTATGGGCCTGAAGTTGGGACAGACCTTACATTAAGAACTCTTTCAACGGTCTCTCACATTACCTCTCAGCAAGTATTCTTAAATCAGATTAGAGACTATGGACTTGAGTCTAAGTCAATGGTCACCACTAAGGAGAGATATGAGAGTGTAAAAGAGTTTGGAAAAGAGTCTCCTTACTACGATTGGAGGCCGGTTAGAAGCACAACCGAAACCTCTAAGACTGCAACAGCTCAGGCACGGGGAGCAAGTGATCCATTGCGTGATCTTTACGCCCCCGCTGCTTTAGTCACGGGCCTTAACCAAGCCCTCAGTGGTGTGTCTACGGCAGGAGTTACGGACACTGCTACCCAAGCCATGGACCTTTTTTCGAGAGGCTTCAGGTTCACAACGGGTCTGGGTATGTTGTTGAAAACGCACCCCAATCCCGGTTTCCATACAAGGAATGCTATGGGTTCTTACTTCTTCTTGTTGGCACAAGGGGGATTCAAGGCTTCCGACTTTTATAAAAAGGATAGTGTTTTTGTTCAGACGTTTTCTAGAACAGTCAGCGATGTCAAAAGCCTTAGGACCAAACTGGGTCGGGATGTTGTAGACGCTGAGTTGATTGAGTTAGCTAACTTGGGAATATTCCGTGATGAGTTGCGGGCAGGTGTCCTCCAAGATTTGGTTCTGGGCGAAGAGTCATTGGGCGCCGCTCTCGAAAAACTGCACGAACAGGAAAGCGTTCTTGCTAAGGGTAAGAAGGGGGCCTCAGTAGCGACCGAAAGAGTAATCGAAATATCAGCCGCTATTGATGCGGCTGTTAAGATCGTTGCCTATAATCGTGAGCTTGAATTCTTGGAGCAGTCCGCTGCTAAATATCCAGAGGGCCGGAATGCTACCTTGGGTCTGGAGGGTCGTAAGAGAGCCGCTGCTGATAAGATCAAAATGACTTATCAATCATACTCACAGTCTATGCCAATCGTGGATGCTTTCAGAAATAATATGGTCTCCAATTTGTTTGGACCCTTCATTAGATTTAGAACTGAGATTCCTCGTATTGTTCACAACACTTACATCTTAGGGGCCAGAGAGCTTACGCAAGGTATCCAAGATGGGGATACGATTATGGCAAAGAGAGGTGGCTCTAGGATAGGTGCCATGACCAGTATGCTAGGGGTTATCAGTTATGTCTTACCTCAGGTTATAAGCAAGATCTTGGCTGGCGTTGGGTTTGGAGATGAAGAAGACGATGCTCTTAGAATCCTTGGCCCTGAATATTATAAGAGGCAGACCTTCACACGTTACTTTTGGGGTGGGGCCCTCCGTTCTTTGAACCTGACCTTTGTCAATCCGTTTGCGATGTATGTGGATCCAATCACAAAATCTTTAGAACAACTTTCTAAAGGAAACGAGTTTGGCGCCGCAACACAGTTGGCTCTAGGTTATTTGAAAGATCAATACTTCGATCCTCAGATTGCTGTCTCTGCATTTATTAATGCGATGCTAAATAAAGATCCAAGGACGGGTCGCCGGTTTGTCATAGAGGGCGCCGATGAAGCAGAGAGAAATGTATCTGAAAGATTGAAGGTGTTCTTTAAGGAAGCATTCGTGCCCGTAAACTTTAGAGCCTTGAAAGAAGCCTATGGTGATATGAGTAAGGGGGATCTAACTGGCGCGGGCTGGGAGGTCATTAAAACTTTTGCTCCTTTCAAGATACATACGCACGACTTGGAGTCAGAGTTTGGGAGATACTTGCTACAGTATCGCAAAGATTTTGCGGACGTTAAGAGTAGATATGGCATCCTCAAGAGGGATGCAAACATGAGCGACCAAGCAATTCGTGATGTGTTTAACGACACGACAGATGCATTGAGGCGCAAGAACCAAGAGCTTCTCTTGGTTATGCGTGGCTTAGTTCGTCTCGGCGTTCCACCTGAGAGAGTCAAGGCGGTGATGATAGAGAGAAGCGTTGGCAAATCGAGGACCGACAAACTACTAGAACCTGTCGCCGTAATGGACAGGCCAGATCAAAGTCGTCTGTTTGACGAACTGCTAGACAAGGAGTTTAAGGACACTGCCAAAAGCAAAGGGGGTGAAACCGAAGGTGAGCGGAGAGCCAGAATTCTTAGTGAAGAATTCTATAAGAGAGACCGGTTCATCATGGTTGACGATCTACCTAAGAACTGAGCGGCTCGCCCACTGACTTCTCCTCAACCTCAAGCAGGTAGGCTTTCGCCATTTCTGCCAAGGCGTCTCCTCGCTTGAGCGGGAGGGGGTCCCAGAGTTTGCCCTCAATCAGGGGGCACACCTGATACCGTTGCAGCTTACGGCCATAGAAGATCCCGTGAAACATCAGGGGCATATCGGCGGGCTCAAAGATTTGAACATGGTGGCGACTCATCCAGCGAGTCCCCCTATCTCTTGGCTGAGTTGTTCAATGACCTCCTTGGTCTTGATCACTTTACTCATGTAGCCCACGCCCTCTTCGATCTCTAACGCTGCGACGATGGAGTGGGCAAACTTGTTGAGAGACTTCTCGCTGTCGCAGTGGACACACCGGATGGAGATCTCGGGCGTGAAGGCTATCACGCTGGGTGTTTCATCTCCCACAGCAAGAGATGCTTTTAACTCAATGGTCTCCCCGTTGATCTGGAAGTCCCGTGTTTTAGTTTTCCTCGGACGATACTGGTTCCCCATGGCAGCGAGCCTTGATTAAACCAGCAACCGTTCCGACGGTCGAGCCCTAAACGAGGGCACAAAAAAAAGGGCGCCCCCGAAGGGACGCCCTTTATGTTACTACCATGAAAACCCCCTTCGTGGTTTGCGTGGCTGGGGGCAGACCACCAAAGTAGATGCGGCACTCACGACTTACCTCTGACCGTCCCAACAATTAAAACGGTCGAGACTTGTAAAGTTCAAGGCTGTCTCGCCTCATCAGTTCTTCGGCCCGCGCTTCCGCAAGGCCCTTGTCGTCGAAGTAATTGTGGCCCCCGATGACTTCCAGAACATTCTCTGGCTTCACCGGTAGATCCCTCCCGATCTCAGGCGCGTCGATGTAGACGTAGTCAGTGTTCCCCATCTCCTTCGACTCCGCGAAGTAAAGGGTGCCCTCATACTCTTGCTTGCCATCGGCGAACAGGACAGCGTGGCCCTCCTCGATGTCCGGCCATTCCGACTTGATTAACTTTTCAGCAGTCATGTTGATGTCGTTCGTATCATATACCCAGCCATCTTCAAGCCCTCTTGAAAAGGCGAGCCGGATCTTAGGATCCTGACTCCACCTCGCAGCGGCTATGTGATTGGAAGGCTTGCCTCGCAGGCCCGCCTCGTAGGCTTGAGCCTCGGTCATAACCTGAGCCTCCTCCCTGTCTTGAGATCTCGGATGCAATCTTTTTCATAGTCCCTCCACATCTTGCGGCGGCGGGAGTTGTTGCGTGCCACCTTGACGGCGGCGATTAGTAGAAGGCCCAGCACCCCCACCACTGCGAACAGGATGAGGATGTCGAGGCCGTTCCACCCAGATAGGATGTAGTCATGCTTCATTTTCGTATGTGTATGGGATGCTGCCCTCGGAGTGTAGCTCGTCGAACATTGCTTGTATCTCCTCGTCGCTTGGATTCCACGACGTAGCGCGTGGACCGTCAGCCAAGGCAGCGTCGAGGTCAGCCTTGGTGCGGATGTTGTATGGTGTTACCTGTTCCATGGTTCCTGTTTCAGGGTTCAGGGTTCATCTTCCACTGATGGAGTCTACCTAGATGGTAGACATATGAGATTTCTGCCTCGAACCATGCTCGTTTCTCTGCGATCTCTTCTTCCGTCCAGTGTCTTCTGTTGAAAGGAATCTTCGAGACTACCTCTTTGATCATGTCTGTCTTTTCTTGTTGTGCTTTTGTCATTGTTTTTCAGGTGGGGGTTCAGGATTCAGTGGCTTTGGCAGGAGGCTCCTCCCACAGGTCACCCACCTCTGCACGGAGGCGGCGAAGACTCTCGATCTCCTCCTTCGGGACGATCTCCATCTCTACGACGGTGACATCTTTTATGATGTTGATGGACTGTGCGTAATCAAGGGATTCCCCGATATCACTCAGCATGGTTTTGATATCAGCCTCTGGCGTCAGGGGGAATCGATTGTGGGCGGAGTTAAATTCAAACTCCGCTTTGTATGTTGTTGTTGGTGTTGGTTCACTCATTGGTGTTGTTGGTTTACTCATTGGTTGAATGGTTAGGATATTCCTAGTTGGTCTTTGACATCTTCATGGCACGCGGTGATGTGCTTCGATATCTCCTCCAGCGGATAGCCAGAGGGTGTGTTCAGGAAGCTCCTGACAAGGGGCTCCACACGGGTCGGGCTTACTTGGACCCCCTTAACTTCAGACCGTAAGGCTACGGCCCAGAGCGCGAGGGTGATTAGTTTTACTTGCTGGAGTTCTCCATTGAAGTCTTCCAGTTGGACAGAGGTAGTTGGTGATATGCTCATACCTGTATTCAGGGTTCGTGATTCAGGGTTCAGGCAACACGCGCCTTGGAAGGGCGCTTGAAGAATCCGAAGTGCTCGTCCTTATCGGAGAGCTGCACTGTCGCGGTGAACGCAACACGGTCGCCCTTGTCACAGTTGCTGAGTGCGCTAGGCAGGGACCCCCACACCACGTTGGCGTTGTCCATCTTGAGGGTGATCTTATGCACCCACCCCCAATCGGTCTCGCGTTCGTCGATCTTGAGGATGACCCCCTCGATCTCCTGCCGTCCCTCGACGAGGGCGGGGGCGCCGGCCTTCTCTTCAGCCCACTGGGCCTCACGCTGGGCACGCTCGAGGCTGCCGCGGTGGAGCTTGGCGAGCAGGCGCCACTGCTTGAACGAGAGCTTGCGACCCTCGCCGAATCGAGAGACGATGTCCCTCGCGATGTAGTGGGACTCGCTGCCCCGCGCCCACTCAATCACAGGGGCTAAACGAGGGCGGTCTTTCGCCAGCTTGTGGAAGCGTTGGCGTGTGTGCAGGCGCTGCTTGAGGCGCTTCATGTCGAGCGTGGTGAGACCACGCAGGCCATGGATGTGGTGAGCACACTCGCGGCCAATGAACAGGCCACGGTTGCTGGGCTTGTGAACAGCCTCGCTCGCGTAGAGCAGGTGCTGTCCGCATACCTGACAACGGAGACGCTGCCCGCTCTCGTGCCCGATGTCCTCAGGCCAGATGGCATTGTCCCGAAGGTCGGGGTGCAGGATGTCCAGCTCGATGGACGGGCCTGCCTGATCCTCATGGAGGGCGGCGGCACCGTGACCGGGCTCGACGTAGATGTCGGCGACGACAACGAGGTCCTCGCCGGTGAAGGTCTTGGCCTCCGCTGGTGTAACTGTAGGTAGGTGTGTTTCTGTCATGGTAACTACGGGTTGCAACCCAGATCCTACTGATGCAGGAGGACCTGGGTCAAACTTTTTCTAGGCCTGTCATCTTCAAGCGGCAGGAGGCCATTCCATACCGGACGCCTCGCGGCGTTTCGACTCGATCATTCCACCCAACCTATTGAACTGGGGAAGCCCAGCTCGCCACGGCGTTCCCGCCGTTGCTGTTCCTCCTCCAGCATATGGAGAACCTCATACCAATTATGCCGGCAGTGACCGTCCCCTCCATCCCACGGGTCGCCATACTGCTCCTCGAACTCGTCGCTGACGTAGACCCAGAGCTGTCCGAAGTCTCGCCAGTCATCAGTGCTGATGCTGACATCCAACTTCTTGGCGAGGGCACGCGCTTTCCGGCGGGTTGGATCAACTTGCCTCCGCTTTTGCCTCCGCTGCTCATCCAGCATCTCAGCATCAACGAGGACATCGTTGATGTGGGTGGGCATCTCCACTCCGTTCGAGCAGTGGAGTCGGTAGGTGTGTGAGACCCTCCGGCGCTTCCCTTTTTTCAGGTCCTCGAAGGCGGTCACCTTCTTCACCTGATTGTCCACGAACAGACCGTCGGTCAGGATCTGGAAGTGGTTGCCTGCGATGACGAGGTAGGTGCCCCCTCGACTGCGACCATCGGTGACCCACTGATTGAGGGTCGGTCTCTTGCCCGACCAGTATTCGTCGGACAAGTGGGATGTGATCCCGCACTCGTAAAGAACCTTGCGGAGGACATGAGTAGGGGTGCCCATGCAATTTCTTTTGCCGGTGAAGGCTCGGATCATGCGCGATGCGTCATCAGTTGTGACGCCTGTCAGGATGGCAATGGCACCGGGGCCACACCATCTATTCTTCCCGCGATGCGGGTGCAGTGTGATAGACATGGTAGTGTATCAATGAACAAATTGAGAGAGCTGTCTCATCAGCGGCGGGGACTCATTCCTCACCGGACGCCTCGCGGCGTTTCGACTGTCACCTATAATGGGGGGTGCGCTTCAGAGAGCGATCGGATGCTGCGATCTGAGGAGCACCTCCTCCCACCGGTAGACCTCGTCCAGATCCATCGTTCCCCATTCCCCATCCATCTGCCCTCGCAGGTTGTGGAGAACGTGCTCGACGAGCGAGATCTCACCGCTCTCATTCTCTTGGAAGCGGGAGGAGTTGCGGACATCTATCCGGCCCCCAGTGTAGGACGAGCCATCGGTCAGGATGATCTTGAAGAACACCTTGGTGTAGGTGTAGCGGTCTTCTCCACTCTCATCGCGCCAGTCTGCGATCATTTCTAGCTCGCGGTCGAAGTCATCGACGCTGCGAAACCGGCGGCGGAATTGACCATCCGCTAACTCTGCTGCCGTGATCTCGATGCGCTGAATGGTCGGGAGAGTCTCAGGCTCTGGCCCTATCTCGCGTCTTGCGCGGGTGGACTTGACCAGCTCCGTGTATTCTTTTCTCAGGTCCCACCGGTGAGCCCGCAATAATCGCAGGCCACGGTCCACCTTGAGTGGCCTACGCTCTGTCACCATATTGATGTCCATCGTCGCAGCGATGGCTTCGCCTGTTCTCTTGATCTGAAGGGCGAGGGCTTGGATCTTGGTTTTGTTATACGGCAGAGGGTTGCGCGTGTTGCATGGCAGAGGGTTGCTCGTGTTGCTTGGCAGGATGTTGTTGGTATCTTTCATATGTGTATTGGTTCTAGTTGACCTGTCATCTTCAAGCGGCAGGCGGTCAGTCCATACCGGACGCCTCGCGGCGTTTCGACTGTTACTTTCGGGGGGTGCTGTTGATTGCGTCAGCGACGCGAGTCCATTCGTCGAAGACATTGAGCGTGGACTCACTCGCGGTATTCCAGAATTCAGCAGCCAACTGGAGGCTTCTGAATTCCTTGTTCCATAACGGGGTCAGGTCCCATCTCTTCTCTTGGAGAAACTTTTCGAGGGAGTCGAATGCCTCGAATGTTTTACTGCTGCTCCTGATCACTGCCTCCTCGAAGGCTTTGGTGTTGGTCATGTTTGTGTTCATAAGGTTCAACTATACTGGGGGGTGCGCTTGATGGAGACCTGCCACCACTCACCGTTGGGCTCGGCGTGCTCGCGCCTCTCGATGGCGTTGCCGGTCTCGGAGAAGACCATCCCCATGCCCTCGATCACCAGCTCCACGGCATCGGGGTGCAGGGCCATGAGATCATGGATCAACTTGAGGGAGGGAGGATTGCTCCCCTTGCGCTGGTATGCGATGGGCTCCCCAGAGATGCGCTTGCCCTTGTCGTTGATGGCAAGAATCTGCCAGCACGCGGAGTAGTCAGCCTGCATAGCCATCTTGGCAATCTCCACCGCTGTCCTGATCTGGTGAGAGGACAGCGTCCCGTAGTCCAGCTCTGGCCCCAGCGGGTGAGGCCCGCCGAAGGTGTCTGCCAGATTGTCCTTGTCGGTTCGCAACTGCTCGGCCTCCAGCTCCAGATATTTTTTCACCGTGCCTTCGAGCAGTCCCTCAGCGTGAGCTTCGAGCCGTTCCAAGCTGGTGATCGAATGATCGCTGGAGATGTCGTGCCGCTCGGTGATGTTACCCACATGGCACTCGATGTAGTAGCGGCGATCGTTCGCGTAGATCGAGAGGTCGCTACCGTGTGGTCCCTCAGTGATCACGGTGACCGGCGTCTTATACATCCCCCGTGCCTCGCCGGCGAGGGGATGGTCGTCGTGCTCCAAGGTTGCGATGTGGGCGTGGACGCTGAGGCGGTTATCAATCTGAGCCCCGCTCTCCTCGCGCCAGATTAGGGCGGCGCCGTAGAGTGTTCGCTCTGTGATCTTGACCGCCTCCTCGACCTGCACCTTGAGGTGCTCCCATGCTTGGCCCGATGAACGCGGGTGACTGGTTAGCCGCTCGATGCGTCTGCGTAGATTGGCCAGCTCGTTACGAGTGGCCATTTCAAGTAATGTGATCTCGTCTATTTTTAGTTTCATGGTTTCTAGTTCAGGTTGATTCCTGATTCCTGCTCCCCTTCGCAGCGGAAGAGGAGCAGAGTCAAGGATCACTCAGGGAGGTTTCTTATCACGATCCCCCTGCACGATGCCGGCAGGGTCTGAGGGTCTATCCGTTCGGGATCCGCAAGGACGTAGCCCACCTTCGCACCGGTCCACTCAAACCCGTTCAGGTCGCAGGGCACATGGTGCAAGGGCTCGTCGTTTCGGAAGTGGGGTTCGTCGTCGTATGTGACAGCGCCGGAGATGGTGACGTAGCCGACGAGCTTGGCCTTGCCCACTCCCGTCTGAATGAGCCCCACTCGCTGGCCCACAAGGGAGCCAAGGGAGGGGGAGTTTCTGGTCTCGATCGTCTTCTGTCCGGCGAGGATGAGGGCGGTCCAGTTTTTCTGGCTATCGTTACAGTTGAAAGCTTTCATCCGTAGATCTCATGGTCGCCTGCGATGGTGCATCGCAGTGGGTTGTTCTTTTCAGAATACAGGCCGCGCACTGCTCGCCGCCCGCCGAAGGGGAGGTCCAAGTAGCGGCTGGTCAGGGCGCCGGTCTTCGGGTTGAAGCGGGCCTCGATCTCAGGCTTGGTAAAATAGACCCCCAGCAAATGACGCTGCATATCGTCAAAGTAGAGGCGGTCAAGGGGGTCAGTGCTCCAGTCCCCGTTCCAGTAGGTCGGCTCGTGCTCAGGGTCCGGCCAGAAGGCTCTGATCACGCCCTTCTCATTCCCCCAGCTCCCCTCGACACGGGCCTGATACAGGCGGTAATCGCGGACGATCTCGCCGTCGGTGTTCGAGTAGCCCCGTAAATAAAACCAGAGGTTGCCTTCAGCATCGAAGGCTTGGCGGTCCTGCTGGTAGTCGATGATGCCATCAGCCAGAATGTCGGTCGTGTGATCGATGAATTCTGCGACGGCGAGCTTTAATATCTCTTGAGTGTTTCTCATGGTATCTTGTTGGTTAGTTTGACCTGTCATCTTCAGCGGCAGGCGGTCAGCCCATGCCGGACGCCCCGAAGGGCGTTTCGACTGTTGTTAGGAGTAGGCCTTCTCGAATGCTTCCTTGAATGCCTTGGCTTGGACTTGGATGAAGTCGAACGGGGCCGGGTAGTTCTGCTTAGAGAGTCTCTCCATGAGATCTTCAAGGAGTTGCATCTCCCCCGCAGTCCCTTCAGAGAATTGCACTCTGCTCCTCGCTGCTCTCCTCTCCTTGGCAGGTGCCTCGGTCAGGGTTGGCATATCGGCGTCGGTAACTAGGTATACTTCTTTCATTGTTGGTTGGTTGGTTGGTTGGTTTGACCTGTCTCTTCAGCGGTAGGCGGTCAGTCCTTACCGGACGCCCTTGCGGGCGTTTCGACTATTTCAGGATTAACATCCGCCTAGGCCCTCGAACATAAGGTAGCCGTCCTCCACGGTGGCTTCGGGGCGGGAGCCGATACGATCAACGGCGGCAAGCACCGCTTCCCTTGTGGTCTCCTTCTGCTCAAGGCAGTATTTGACAAGCCACTCGATCGAGCATGGGCCATAGGCTTCAAGGCAGGGGATGATAACCAGCATATTGTTTTCAATCTGGTATGTCGGTATGTTCATTGGTTGTTCTGGTTGGTTGGTTGGTTCAACTAAGCGATTTGACGGGAGATCCGAAGCCTTTCGGCGCGGCGGTGCTTCTCTTCATTGATGCAGGCAGCAATCTCTTCTGGTGTGAGATATTCCTGCAACCGGACGCTACCTCCAGAGGTAGTCAGGTCACGGCGCCTTGGAGTCACTAGGCTCAGAGAAGAGTGGCCACAAACGTCTCGTTCTACTTTGAAGCCGTCCACTTCAATGATGTTGCCGGCTTCGTCGGTGGTGAAGATGCCCTTTGCGGCCAGTGCTTCTAGGAGAGACTCTGTCATCCCGATGTAGCCAAATGTTTCATTGGCTGTTCTGAGGTTGCGGTAAGAATGAATGTCCATTGGTTGTTCTGGTTGGTTGCTCATTACATCAAGAATGGGGGGTGCGCTTCACTGGCCCATGCTTCCTGCATCAGGGAACATGGCTCAGGGACTGGGGAACAGGGGGCAGGAGTGTGCTGGTCCTAGGTAACGGGAAACCCGAACATCGATTGCTCGACAGTGTGCCATGCACCTCGAACAGTGGGCCGTGGACCGTGGAGCAGGGAACAGGGTCGGATCGGTCTCCTATTAATATATTGCGAGCCCCCCCACCGGTGGGGTGCCGGCTTTTTATACCGCGCATACATGTATATATAGGGGCGTATGAAAAAATTTGACACTTCTCCCCTTTTGCGGACAATCAGGCGTGCCAGACCCTATAAAACAAGCGTATTACAGGCGACACAGGGAAGCTCGATTAAAGTATCAGCGTGATTATTATCACCGAACAAAGAAGAAGTTCGATCGTCGAGACGAGTTGTGGTCCGTTCTTGAGCCTGAAAAGCTAGCGGATAAGAAGAAAAAGAAGAGCGACTACAACAAGGCTTATTACCTTCGGAACAAGGAAAGGATCAAGGCCCGTCGGAAACAAAAATAAAAAGTTCTCTTGTATCTAATGTAGTCTTATAGAAGACTTCATTAAGACTACACTAAATATAGGAATACTTTTTGAATCCCATGACGCCCCAAACCTTCACGCCCATCAAAGGCGCCTCCGACTACGGCCTGAGTCCCAGCGGCTACATCTACAATGTAAAGACGAAGCGCCGACTCAAGCGCCACTGGATCTCGAACCAATGGCACTCCACAGTGGTCACCGACGACGGACGCTCAATCCGCGTCTCGCACGAGAACCCTGATGCCCGAACCCTGCACCTCCCTACCGACACCTATGTCCCTGTGCCGGACTTCCCTGATTATGTGGTCACCCCCTACGGGGCGGTGTGGAAGGTGAAGAACCTTCGGGGTCCACGGAGCAGGCAACCGTTCATGGTGACGGAGTATTACCACCGCAAGCATCAGCCCTACGTTCGATTGCGCGGTAAGCATGGTAAGCAGTGCCATGTTCCGGTTTCAAGGATTATGGAGCACTGTTTTCCTAAACCTTGACAGTTAGATCCCTCAGGGTATGATGCACGCTCCAATGTCAAAACTTTATGAATTGGATGGGTTGGACCTCGAAAGTCTTGACGAGAAGGGAGCACCCGTCAAATCGCGGCTACAGGACGTAAAGTCTGCGGTAGGAATTTTTCAGACTTTGCGAAAAGCTGATGAGAAGTCTGCGGTCAACCGAGCCCGCGTGGATGCTATGTTTGATGGCGCCGCTCCCTACGACACGGGGAAGCTGGCTACCAGCGGACAGTCCCTGAAGACGAACCTGAACTTTGGGGAGGCCCAGCGTTTGCTGGATGTGTCTTTGTCTGCCTATGTGGACTTGTATAGTTCGCTTGAGCGCCTTGTAGAGGTAAAGTCTTTAGCTGGCGAAAGAAGCGAAGTTGGCCCCAAAGAAGAGATAGTAGCCGAAGAGCTTACTCACCTGTTCCGAAACTGGCCTGAATTCCACTCATCTTTCCTTCGTCTCTGCACGCACTTCATCAAACATGGCGTTGGAATCGCATACTTTGATTCTGTAGACGACTGGAGATTCAAAGTTGGCAGTTTTGCCGACATGTTGATCCCTCGTCAATCGCCCGCGACGGAAGAGAGCATCGACATCGCGGTGGGCCGGCGGAAGTATCACCTCCATGAGTTGCACGCTTTCATCAAGAACGAGAGTGCTGCGAAGGCGGTCGGGTGGAATGTAGAGGAAGTGAAGCGGGTGATGATGAAGAACGTCAAGACTAGCGGTCGCTCTAGTGGCCGTGGGACTTACTATTCAGATTACGAGGCCTACCAAGCAGAGATCAAGAACAACGACCTCTACGAAGGCATCCAGAACCCTACGGTGGATGTTCTTCATTACTGGGTTCGCGAGATGGACGGCAGTATCAGCCACTACATTTCTGCGGAGCAGAGCCCTAAGGAATTCATGTATCAGCGCATTGGCCGATACGAGAAACCTGAGCAGGCCTATGTGATGTTTACATACGGCGTGGGGTCAAATGGCACTTACCATTCGATCCGCGGTCTGGGGCAGAGGATTTTCAACCACATCCAAACGAGCAACCGGCTCCGGTGCCAGCAGATTGACGGCGCTATGCTTTCCTCTGCGGTGATGATCCAGCCTGAGAACCAGCGTTCTCTGGATGAATTACAGTTTACTTTCTATGGCGCCTACGCCGTGATGAGCCCGAACGTAAAGATCGTCGAGAAGGCAATCCCGAACTTAGGCACCGCGGTCCAGCCAGCCCTACAAGATTTAACACAGCAACTGCAACTCAATACAGACACCATCAGTTCCTATGGCCCGCAACAGGGTTCACCGTACAGGAATCAGATGCAGGTAGTATCGGACATGGATGTCGCTACCCGCATCAGCGGATCGACTCTGAATTTGTTCTACGCTAGTTGGGGTCGCCTTTTACGCGAAATGGTCCGTCGAGTTGTCCAATCTAAAAAATCAGATGCCTCCGTCAAAGACTTCTACGACCGCTGCCAAAAAAGAGGGGTTGAGAAAAATTTTATTACGAGCCTCGATGTCGAAAGGACCAAAGCGGTTCGTTCCATTGGAAGCGGGTCGCTCGCCAACAGACTTGTATCTCTACGAGAGCTGCAAGGCATTAGTGGTCAATTCGATGATGTCGGTCGTCGTAATCTCACTCGTGACATTGTTAGTAGTAGGGTGGGCCACGACTTGGCTGACCGATACGTTCCATCACAGGTGGAGAGCCGTCCTGCGATGGACACAAAGATTGCGATTCTGGAAAACGGGGAACTGCAACAAGGCACCCCGGTCCCGGTAGTGTCGAACGAGTTGCATGGGCAACATTTACAGGTTCACGTTCCAGTTCTTCAACAAGTCATCGAGGGACTGGATTCCGGTCAAGTGGACCCTCAACAAGCCCTGCCGTTGTTGCAGGCATTCTACCAGCATATTAGCGAGACTGTTCAGTTTGCTGCTGGTGACCCAGCTTTAGAAGGTCTGGTTTCCCAGACAAAACAGGTCCTCCAGTATGCCGAAGAGGCCATCAATAATACGATGCAAGCACTGGAGAAGATTCAACGGGATCAGAACCGTATGGCCGCTGAACAAGGTCAGCAGCCTTCGGGTCCTTCCGAGGTGGATATGAAACTACAAAAGGCAGAGATCGAGATGCAGATTGCCCAGCAAAAAGCTGAACTCGACATGGCCCTCAAGCAACGTAAGTTTGAGCAAGAGCAAGCAATGCGAGATGCAAAAGCTGCTCTTGAGTTTCGCGAAGAACAGACATAATGGCCGCTAAGAAGAAAGCAATAGCCGTCCCAGTTAAGTTAGAGCGTTGGTTTAGAGACATTGAGTCTGTAACCACGCTCAGAGATCTTGTAGAGCAGCCTGCTTTTCAACAAGCAGTTGCTATCCTCAAAGAAGCTGCTGGTCCTTCCGCGCATAACTTTTCGGATGATCCTCAAGCTAATAGCCACAGATTTGCGTGGTATGCTGGATACAGGGATGCTTTTAATGATCTTGAGAAGCTAACCCGCCAACCTAACTCTCCCCAACCACAGCAGATTAACGAATGGAATCACATACAGAATCCGTAGCAGAGGCCACTGAAGAATCTAATGTTGAGGCGTTGCCCGATGTCTCATCCTCTGATTCTTTTGCTGGTGCAATTGAGAAGGCTTTTTCTGACCTAGATGAAACGGCATCTCAGATTGTTGATGAGACGCCTGAGCCAACCCCAGAGCCAGAGCCTGAACCAGCACCTGAGCCCGAACCAGAGCTAGAGCCAGAGCCAGAGCCTGTTGTTGATGATGCAGAGCCGGTAGAATCTTTGTCCGAAGACATTGGGGACGACTGGACCCCCAAAGCTGCTAATAGATTTAAGAAGCTAAAGTCTGAGTTAAAGCACAGCAATTCAGAGCTAGAAGTGGCCCTACAGAAACAGGAGGAATATGAGAGCAAGATACAAGAGTTAACTGGTCTTGCGGAGAACAAAGATGTCGAGCAGCTACAAGAAAAGTTAGCCAATTATGAGCAACAGCAAATGTTCAACAACTTGGAGAACACTGAAGCTTACAAAGAAGCTATCATTACTCCTCTGGTTGCTTTGATGGAACAGGCCGACCAGTTGGCTGATAAGTATGACGTTGACCCAGATTCTTTGGAAGAAGTCTTATCTCTTGATGATGATCAGGAACAAGAGAACCAACTTCTGGAAATGTTTCCTACCGCTTCTGAAAGAGACAAAGCTAAGTTGTTTCGTATTATTGAAGACATCGATCCAATTGTTGCCCGCCGGCATGAGCTTCAAGAAAACGCAGAGCAGGCTTTAGCGGAGGCTAAACTAGTTGAGGAAGAAAAAATTAAACAAGACGCTGCGGAGAAAGCTAGTCTTAGGCAGAATGTAACTCGCAATGTTGTAGAACGAGTCCAAGCAAAGCTTCCGTTCCTTGCGGGGATAGAAGGTTTAGATATGTCAGAGATACAACAGAACGCATCTAACGTAGACCCACAAGTGCTACACCCTGTGGATCATGCCTACAATGCAGTGACGGCCCAGCTTATGCCTTCTGTGATACGAGAGTATGTCTCCATGCGTAAGGAAGTAGAGACCCTCACTGATAGACTGGCTGAATACGAATCTGTTGAGCCTAAAATGTCAGGTCAATCATCCAGCAATGCCTCTCCCTCATCGAGAAATGACGGGATGAGTTTTGCTCAAAGCATTGAAGCTGCCTTAGGTAGCGCCTAGTTAGTGTCTAAATAAGACGCCTATTTCGACATTTCAGGCAGTCCTGTCGAATAGGTAGACACGAGAACCCGCTTTGGGATTTTTATCCTGAGGCGGGTTATTTTTTGTGGTCACCCAATAGGGCAATTACATGCCACACGCCCGTATGTTATGATGGTATGGCGTGAGAAAGGCGGCTACATTTACGGAAACCCTTTTGGTTGTCGTGATCACAATGGTCTTAACTGGCCTTGTAATTGAAGCCGCTTTCAGGGTTTACGAGAGTTTCGTCGGTGTTAATAAAGATCACCACCTTTTTGACCCTAAGAATTCGCACCCATCGGGTAACACAATTTATAATAGAGGTTCCCCCAACCCACCCCCGTGAAAACCTTGAGTGTCACGGAAAAAACCCGCTTCAGGTAAACTGGAGCGGGTTTGATTTTAGTATCCTTTGCCTTTTGGTTTTGGCTTAGGTTTGGGCTTTGGTTTACCGTAGGCCATAATTATTTTCCTTCCTCTTCTTTGGTTGGAACCAGATCAAGCCCGATGCAGAACTTAGGAGGCATGGGCCTGAGTTCCAGATCCAGCTTTGCTGATGTTGATGGGGATGTGAATGGGAGTGGAACTTGTCCACCAAGGTCCGCTGTTGAACAAGAAACTGTGAAGAATCCAGCCAGCAGAATTAGATGTAGGTAAATGAAATATCCTTTCATATTCAGTTTTTTACAGGGGCTATCAATCCCTGTCGAGCAGTTTTGTCCAGACCCACAAGAAAAAAACTGACACCAAGAGCAGGTGAAAGATCGTAGCGTCTGGGTCAATCATGCGGGGGTTATATCTGTCGCATTGACAAAAATAAAATTATTGTTTAATTTTACCAAAATAATTTGTGACGGGTTGCTCTAGCCTTAAATAGTTCTAAACGTCGCAACTCTGCGGGCTGTGTCCCCACTACATAGACTGATCTGGTTGCTCTAGCCTTAAATAGTTCTACGGAAGGTCAATCGCCCTTACCCCTCTTTTGCCCGACAACAGGGCTTTTTCATATTTAACTACTTAAAACAATGGCTGGATCATTCGCTAATGACACCGCTGCGATCAACAACATCCTGACTCAGGAAGCTGCTCGTATCGGTGATGATATTCACAAGGCTACCCTCCACACTTCCCCGTGGATGGACCTTATTAAGCAGTCCACATTCCCTGAGGGAATGGGATACGAACTAAACACCCTTATCTACGACCGTGCTCTGCCCGTTAAAAGCGGCGGTTCTCTCGCTAGTGGATCTGTTGGTGTCGATTGGAACGTCCTTCAGACCGGATCTGCCGGCAGTGCAGCCGGTTTCACTGACGGGCAGACTACCGCTACTGGCGCTCTCAGCGCAGAGGAGAAAGCAACTATCGACTTCACTAAGGTGCTCAAGTCTTACAGCCTCAAAAAAGCTGTTGTTGAGTCCCCGAAGGTGAATATTGAAGATCTCCGCTACGCTGCTCACCGCAACGATCAGCTCAATGCGATTCTGGACCTTATGAAAGAGTCCGTCCGCAATACTTGGGAAGACCGTTATCGTGATGAGTATGCCCGTCTTGCCGGTAGCATTATTGTCTGCGAGGCTTCGGGTTCTGCAATCAACACAGAGATTGCAAAAGACTCAGACCCTGCAATCGCGTTTAGCGGCATGGAGCTGGAAGCCAGCATCACTACTGATGGCACCGCGGCCAACGTCCCTGACTTTGCGAATATTGGTGACCCCGTTGCCAACATCTCCAACGCAGTTCTGGATAAGGCTTACTTCAACCTGATCCGTGGTGGAGCTGGTGCAAATGCCTATGGCCGTGAGAATGGTCGTCCGGTGTTCTCCCTTGTCTGCTCTTCGGAGGCTTCTTACACGCTTCAGACTGAAGCTAACTTCCGTGACGACGTTCGTTACAACAGTGCTAGGGTCAGTGATCTTATTGCTCCTCTTGGTGTAGAGAAGAGTTTCAGAGGTTTCTACCATTTGGTAGACGATCTTGCTCCTCGTTACACTCTGAGCAACCACGCTCTCACACGGGTTCCTCCATATGTTGTTAGTGGAAACAAGATCATTCCTAACACCGCATATGAGTCTGCTGCAATCGAAGTTGCCTTCATCCTCGTTGATAACGTGATGGAGTCTCTTATTCCTACGCCTATTACTAGTGCGCCGGGAATGACCTTCGACCCGGTCAACTACCGCGGAGAGTATAAGTGGACGAATATCCCTGATGCTTCAATCAATCCTGACGGCACGATTGGTTTCTTCAGAGGTATCATGGCCAGCGCATCCAAGCCAATTAAGACTGACTTCGGATTCGTTATCCTGTTCGACCGCACCTCCGGCACTGCCGCTGCGTAGTAACCCATAACATCTAATAAAGTTATCCCGGACCTCGAAGCTTTCGGGGTTCGGGATTTCTTTTAACCACTGTTTATTATGGCTGATATAATGGATATGATTAACCAAGCGATGTCCGGTGTTTCTGCGGCAGCGCGTGGTGCTGGTTCGATGGGTCGTGGAGTTAAAGTTGCAGAAGACTCCATGCCCGACGAAGACGATATTAAAGAGTTTGAGCGGCAACACGGCGGGCCATACGACCCTAAGTCACGTATGGATCGCGGAAAGATGGGGTCGATTATTGCTGATCGTAAAAAACCGGAGAAGAAAAAAACTGCGGCTGAGATGGCTGAAGAGATTCCTGATTTAGATCCTGACGTTGGTGGTTATGGATTACCCCCTATTAAGACAGGGCGGGAGACTGACCCTGATAAACTTAAAGATCGGAATGAGATTGCCGAAATGGGCACTGACGAAGCCACCCTCGAAGAGCTGTTTAAGACGACTCACGGGGGCAGCTTTGACCCTAAGTCTAGGCTTGATGCCAAGAAGATGGATCAAATTAAGGAGCTTCTTTCAGAAGGAGGCGACTTTGGGGATCTCTCGGATAAGAAAAACCGCAACCGGTTTGCCTTACAGGTCTACCGCAAGTTTGATTATGTGTAGCGCATAATAGTTCAAGTGGTGCCCCTGCGCCTTTACAGGGGCGCTGCTTGAACTTATGTGCTTTATCCGATAGAATCGGGCCATGGCCGCTAAAACGATAGCCCACACAGTTCAGCTAACTGTTGGCGATATCACCCTGAATTTTTCTGATTCAGTTACTTCAGGGGATACTGCCACCAGTTTTTCTGTTCAATCACAAGTCATTGCTGACTCATCTACGACGAGCACAGGATTAGTAACTGGAGAAGTAGATACGAGTAACTGTAACGCAATGATTCTGATTCGTAACGACGAAGCGGTTCAAACAGGTAGCTCCAATACCCACTACAAAAATTTAAATATTTCTTTAGACGGCGGGACTAATTTCGATTTAATCGTAAAACCTCAAACTACGGCTCTTTTTTCAGTGGGATCAAAACACGGAGGTTTTGGTAATTTAGGAAACGTAAGAGTCCGTAGTGGGGGTAGTAACCAAAGCGTAGAATTCCGCTACCTCATTGTTCAAACTGAATCATCTTAACAAACAAAATTATGGCATCCTCAAACATCGAAAAACAATCCTTCGGACAAGCCGGAGCTGCATACGTCACAGGCACTAGTGCTGTTACAGGCGACTTTTGCGCTATTACCTCACTTGACGACGCAACTTATTTTAGCGCCATCACATGGCCTGAGTTGAACAAGAGTCAGGTAGACGGGTCTGCTATTTCAAATACAGACACGATTGTCGCCTCTGCTGATACCATTCCCAAAGGTGTAACAATCTACGGGCAGATTAGCGGATTTACTTTAGCGGCTGGCCGCGTCATTGCTTATAACCAAGCCTAATGCGTCTAGGACTGTCATCCGGTTTATCGCACAGCGGTTTCGTCGGGGGCGTCAGCCCCATCGATCCTGCAACCCTAAACCCGTATCTTTATTTCCGCGCAGATCCTGCGGCGGGAGGGAGCATTACTACCGCAGGAGGCGCAGTTTCGTCGTGGTCGCAGGTAACAACCGGCGGCAGCAATCAGATTACGCGGGATCTGGTGCAACCCACGGCAAATCAGCAGCCTCTACACGATAATAGCGATAAACATATAAGTTTTGACGGCTCAGATGATGATCTGATTTTTAACGATTCAGGATCAAACTCATCAATCACGCAGGCGGGCATTTGGTTTTCAGCGACGAAACGAGGCGTCTGGGTTTCAGAGATCGACAACTCGTCGGTTTTAGTCGCCGATGCTCTCGGGCCTGACAAAGGGTTCCCGCGAAGCGAAGACGTTTACGCAATAGCTTTGCTTCCTAATACAATCACGGATTCGCAAATTGAAGGCGTGGTGCTTTGGCTTCTAGAAAATACAAGCGCGGAGAAAGCAACGGCAACCAATTTAGGCAATTACCGGAGAAATCAAACTGACGTTATTCGCCATATCGACGCGGGAATAGACACAAGCAATGTTACAAGTTTTCTCGTTACCTTTTACGAAAACTCCGCTGCAACTTCTTTTCCACTGTTAGACACTTCTAGCTCTACCACGTTTGCTTACTGTTGGTTTAGGAATTCCAGCCTGACAGAATTTCCCTTGATCGACACATCAAGCGCCACAGTTTTTCATACTTCTTGGAAAGAATGCAGTTCACTAGTCCAATTTCCGTTGTTAGATGTATCTAGTGGAACAAATTTTCAAGAAAGCTGGCGACTGTGCAGCAGCTTGACCTCTTTTCCCGCATTAGACGTTTCAAGCGGTTTGACTTTTCAAAACTGCTGGCGAGATTGCTCAAGTCTCACTTCATTCCCTGCACTAGATATGTCTAGCGGAACTTCGCTTCTCGAAACATGGAGAGGTTGCACTGGTTTGACATCATTTGGCGCGGTAGACGTTTCGAATGTCACTGATTTTTCAATTACTTGGTATAGCTGCAATAGCCTGACATCGTTTCCGCAGCTAGATATCTCCAAGGGCGAGAATTTTAGATACTGTTGGGGCGAAATGTCTGGACTGACTTCTTTCCCTTCCATGTCACCGAACAAAGGGCAAAATTTTGCATTTGCTTGGCAGAATTGCACGGGAGTCGTCACGTTTCCTGCAAACTTCTTTGATTCGTGGAATCCCACTGCAATTACAAGCGGAGTGTTCAATGACACTTGGGATAATGGCAATAGTCTAACCGCAACTAGCGTCGAGAATATTCTGGTTTCATTAGCCGCGTCTGGAAAACACGGCACGGCTAATGGAGCGAGCGGTGGCACTGCCTTAGCAGATGCAGAAATCGATATCGATTATAACGCTTCTAGCGGAAGCCTCACTTCTGCAACTACTGCCGCAATCACAACCCTAAAAAGCAGAAGCTGGGGCGTAAAAATTAACGGAGTCGCTCAGTAACATGACACATAAATATTTCCGCATTAACCCAGAAGCCTACTCTGACGTTGCAAGTTACGTTGACACCTCACGGAGTTATCCTAACGAGACAACAGAGCGGGGCCTTCAGCTCTTTGAGGATTTACCCAAAGATGACGAAGACGACTGGGGGCTGATAGCTATTGATATCTGGAGATTTGATGATGACGATCAAGTGGTCGTCGCTGACCTCATCGCTAACGGTAATGCGGAAGAGCTTTCTAAAGAAGACTGGGAACAAAAAGTGTTTCCTGCCCCGCCCGAACCAGCACCTGAACCTGAAGATCTTCCACCCACCCCGTAACCTGAACCATGGCTAACATTCAATTACAGCGCGGACAAAAACAGACCGTCGATGTTACCTTTAAAGACTCTGGGGGGAGTGTAGTAAACCTCGCACCTAGTGACGGCACTACTTACGACGCAGAGTTAGTCTTAAGACAAAAAGAAAAAAACAAGTTTACTGGCCCTGTTGTTGATGTTCTTCGGTTTGGCGACTCAAGCCCAGCCCGTGCTTCTGCTGATGGACGCATTTCCTTTGCGTCTGTCGCACCAAATGTTGTCCTAAATTGGAGCACTGCCCAATCGAATCTTTTACCTAACTTATCGCAGACCATTGCTGGTGATTTAAAGATCACGCAAAGTTCCGCTGGAGTTTTGCAGAATGAAGTATTGCACCACATAAATCTCAAGTTTGATATAATCCCTGAAATTATAGAATAATGGCAAACGAATCAGTCACAGTTACCCAGAGTCTTGATCAGGTAACCGTAGTTTCAGAGGGGCCGGTTGGTCTGAACGCGGGGGGCACCATTGGAGGCCCCCTTACTGTTGGCGTCGATGGCACCGGCCACGACGTAAAGTTCTTCGGG
>TARA_R110002020_G_scaffold156218_2_pt1 | contig 49797 bp, 42 predicted proteins | sample TARA_R110002020 | Tara Oceans TARA_R110002020 (sample SAMEA4396489) | marine metagenome | biome: Westerlies Biome; feature: [MES] marine water layer (ENVO:01000295) within the mesopelagic zone...; material: water (ENVO:00002006), including particulate matter (ENVO:01000060) such... | reverse complement strand
ATTTGCATTAGTCCTTTTTACAATTTGTTACCCTAACCAGCCTTCATGGTCAAGGCTACGGTATTGAATGGCTTCGCCAATGTGATTCGACCTCCCCTAACCCCTACCAAGGAGGGGGATGAAAGGTAGTCAGAATTTGACTCTGACAATTGAAATACGAATTAGATAATTTGCATTAGTCTTTTTTACAATTTTTTACCCCAACCAGCCTTCACGATCTAACGACCTGTATTGTATGGCTTCGCCAATGTGATTCCCGCTAACATCCGTGGCATTTTCCAGATCGGCGATGGTTCTTGCTACCTTCAAAATCCTGTCATAGGCCCTAGCCGATAGGTTTAGTCGCTCCATGGCATTTTTGAGCAATTCCTTGGAAGCATCGTCCATTATGCAATATTTCCTTATGTGTTTGGTGTTCATCTGGGCATTATAATGCACGTTCTCTATTTCCGCAAAGCGTTGGGTCTGTATTTCCCTGGCGGCCGTAACCCGCTTCCGTATTTCGACACTTCCCTCTCCTTTGCGTTCTTCTGACAGCTTTTCAAAGGGTACCGGAGTAACTTCTATGTGGATATCGATTCGGTCCAGTAGCGGCCCTGAAATCTTGCTTAAATAACGTTGCATCTCCGCCGGCGAGGAAGTCACTGGGGCATCGGGGTCGTTAAAATAACCTCCCGGGCTGGGATTCATACTGGCCACCAACATAAAACTACTGGGATAGGTTACAGTAAAACGTGCTCTGGAGATCGTCACCTCACGGTCCTCCAAAGGTTGGCGCATTACCTCCAGTACTCCCCGTTTAAACTCGGGCAATTCATCCAAAAACAGGACGCCGTTATGGCTCAAGGATATTTCCCCAGGTTGGGGATAGGCCCCCCCGCCAACAAGGGCAACATCCGAAATAGTATGATGGGGACTTCTAAATGGTCTTTGATTCATAAGGCCCATATTCTTTATTTTCCCCACTACAGAGTGAATTTTGGTGGTCTCCAAGGCTTCGTGCAAGGTCATGGGCGGCAAAATGGAAGGCAAGCGTTTGGCCAACATGGTCTTTCCAGCACCAGGGGGACCTATCAGAATAATATTATGTCCACCCGCAGCGGCGATTTCCATACAACGCTTTATGCTCTCCTGCCCCTTCACATCCGAAAAATCGAATTCAGGGAAATCCAAGCTTTTATAAAATTCTTCTTTGGTATCTATTATGGTTTGCTGCAAAGGGGTGCCCTTGTCAAAGAAATCCATCACTTCTTTAATATTGTCTATGCCATACACTTCCAAATCATCTACAATAGCGGCCTCCCTTGCATTTTCATTGGGTAAAATAAATCCCTTGAATCCTTCCTCCTTGGCTTTAATGGCTATGGGCAAGGCCCCCTTTATGGGCTGTAAACTCCCGTCCAAAGAAAGCTCTCCCATGATAATGTACTTTTCTATTGATTCCGATTTAATCTGATTGGAGGCGGCTAGAATTCCCAAAGCAAGGGTAAGGTCGTAGGCCGAACCTTCTTTGCGAAGATCGGCGGGTGCCATATTGATGGTGATTTTTTTTCCAGGTATTTTGTAGCCATTGTTTTGTAAGGCAGCCGCTATACGGTAATTACTCTCTTTAATGGCATTGTCGGGCAAACCCACTAAATGGTAACCTATACCTTTGTCGATATTTACTTCTACGGTAATGGTAAACAATATGATAATAATTATAGCCCATATATAGGGGGATTGAATGTAAAAACAGAGTATGATAAATTTAATTAAGGTAATGGCAATAGTAATTTTGTTGGGGTTACAGTCGGTAAGGGGTCAAGTTGTGATACCCTTAAAAATTGAGAGGGAATAACTCTGATAATGACCAATGATGTACCATCTATTAAGGTTCATATAAATGGTAAGTCTATCAAAATGCAGCTGGATAATGATGCAAGTCAGAGTGCAATGGAAATAACTTACCAGAAACACTTGTGTTTAGCTGTACTCTAGGTGTGGCTCAACTTGGCCACTAAGTACGATAAGACATTCAGACAATGCAATACTAAGATATACTCCCTTTTCTTTTATTAGCTGGTTTTGATATTCTTGGATAGTATAAATAATTTCAGTTTTAGAAATCATCTTATCGTTATACCCAATTTGTAAACCTATTGTATTTTTGGTATTAAATGATTCTATACTAACTCTATTCATGTAAGCAAATACGAGAACAAAAACTATATAAACAAATATAAGAAACACACCAAATGCTACGGCAACTAGAATCGCATCATAATATTATGGCTATTCGATTCAAATTGAAGATTATATAATGTTGTATAGTTATAAACTAACTAATACTCTTAATTATCCTTGATATCCATCAGGATATCGGTATATTTATTTTTTATTTAACGGGCAAGCAACATTTTAATAAATTGAAGATAATAACTTGGAATTGCAATGGGGCATTAAGAAAAAAGTTTGAAAGTATATCGGACTTTGATGCTGACATGTACATAATTCAAGAGTGTGAAAACCCTGCGCAAACTAGTCACGAGGAATATAAGAAATGGGCGGGAAATTATTTGTGGATAGGAGACTCCAAGAATAAAGGAATTGGAATATTTGCAAAGAACAACATACAACTAACAAAACTTAATTGGTCGGACAATTATGAAGACCATAAGGTAAAACACTTTTTGCCCTGTTCTGTAAATGATGATTTTAATTTGTTAGCGGTTTGGAATCACAGCAATAATTCACCGACTTTTGGGTATATCGGACAATTTTGGAAATATCTTCAGATTAATAAAGAGAATTTAAACAAATGTTTGATTTTAGGAGATTTCAACAGTAATAAAATTTGGGACAAATGGGACAGATGGTGGAATCATTCTAACGTAGTGTCTGAATTGAAAGAAATGGGGATAGAAAGTTTATATCACATACATTGCAATGAAGAGCAAGGAGCTGAAACAAGACCTACTTTTTTCCTGCATAAAAAATTGGAAAAACCATATCATATCGATTATGTCTTTGGTCGCGGAGAGTTTGTAAAAGGACTTAGAAAATTGGAAATAGGAGAAATTAGCCACTGGCTAAGAATAAGTGACCATTTACCCATTTTTTGCGAATTTAAAACTTAGAGAAATTAAAATGAAATTAAAGGATTATCACAATCAGGACAATTACAATTACATTTAATACCATTCATTACCAAATGAATGCTAAAGATTTTATTAGAATCATTATCTACAGCTACCTGTAATAGAATTTATCCATTATTACTTAGAGTAGATTTTTGGATTAAGTTGATAAAAGTATAATTGTTATGAACGATGTGTATGTATATATTTTTGAAAATACTCCCTCAAATTATGATCACAGACATAAAGATAAGTACCCCGAATCCCTCTATAAAGCATTGTCTTATAAATATTGATAATGTATTCTTTTAAAACTTTAACATCCTTTACCCCTACCGAACCCTTGGAATCAAAATAATTCTCCTTGACAATGGTAATTTCATTTAAATTCGGGTTGTAGGTAATTTCACTTCCAATAATAACCCCCGCATAGTTTAGGTCATAACCCTGAACAGTATGGATACAACCTATTTCCGATAGATCAGTCGTACTATTTATCCAATCATGTGGAACTCTATTCCAAGTCAATTCCACCCCATCAATTATAGCATCTGGAACATTTTTTGATTTACTTACCCATTTCCAACCATATCCCGCCATCATTCTACATAGACCAAATTCCTTTTCCTTTACCTGCATAGTTTTTATCATGTCACGCATATTCAGGAATATCTTCAAATCATAATTACCAGTTTCAAATAGTACCTCATCTTTAAGTTTTAAGTTAAACAAGTTATGTACAAATTTGATGTAGTCAATACCTCCTCTACTTCTTAGCTGCGATGAAAGGGTAATTGATCGAGATTTTGGATCGGTCTTTAATTTTGTAAATACTTGTTTATCTACATCGCTAGGTCGTATGGATTGTGCAGAGTCATAAAAAAACAATTGATGTTTACTTGACATCATAATCCAATCCAATTCAGTTCCTTCGTCACCTAAACCTAATAACCTATTGTTTACATCATGACTTCTATAGTTGGTTATACCGAACCTCCTTTTAAGTCTATGAGCTTCATCAACAATCAATACATCGTAATCCTTCTTTGTAACCTCGGATGAACCAATAACCATTGATGGCTTCAATCCCTTTATGTTTTTAAAGACATTTTTCAGGGTTTTTCTTAATGAAACCATTGGAACTACCAAAGCAATCTCTAAGTCCCTTTTTTCATCTTGAAGTCTTTTGACCAGTTCCAACTGAATGAACGAGTCCCCCTCAACATCTTCATAATCTTCGAGGTCTACTTTTGTAAGTAGAAGCTTCATCAAGTAAACCGCTAAAATTGTTTTACCTGTTCCTGCTGATCCTTCTACGAAAACCGTGCTGTTTTTTTCTTTTAAAAGTATTTTCAAGTAATCAGATACTGCAGAAAATTGGTCTTGGGTCAGCGACTTATAAGGCGAATATTTAAATAAATCGGAATTGTCTATCTGCAGAATATCCTTGGTGACAACCTTTTCGAGTTTAAGGTTATCCCATATATTTTCAAAAATGTAATAGTATTGCTCCTTTTGATAATAATTATGATTTGCAAGCCCTGCATTTCCATTAAGCAATTTAAACTGCTCATCGGCAACCATATACTTTATTAGATATGATTCAATATCAAGGGTGGCACTTTTATTAAAGTTGGAACTACTTATGATATAAAGATATTTGAGCTTCTTTTTATCTGGATGCGTTAAGTGGTTCTGCATTCTATTTATTGCATTTGTACTTTCACCTACGTACGCAATTGAGGTATTGGTGTCGAAAATTATATATACAACTGGATAGTTGTTTAAAGTATGTACATCGTCAACATTATAACTATCAAAACTATCGAAGAGATATTTGTTTATTGTAAAGTCCTTAACCGAAAGAAGACTCATAGTTCATTGTACTTTTTAGAAGTCCCTTTAGCCTTATCTACGGGGTATTTCAAGGCGTTTTTATTGATTTTTTCATTGATGATTTCAACAATGTCTAAATTATTCTTTTTCGCTAATAACAGTGAAAAACACAGAATGTCCGCCAATTCATCTTTCATTTTGTCTCTATCAAAATCTTCATTTTCCTTCCATAAAAATAATTCCAAAAGTTCACTTGCTTCAATGGAAATTGCCAAGCTTAAATCTTTACTATTATGAAACTGTTTCCAATCCCTGGCATCCCTGAATTCTATTAATTTATCTATAGCCTGTTCTAGTGTCATACTATTGTTTTAAAAAACTATTAGCAATTTCAAACTCCTTATCAAAGGGCATCTGTAACTGATTCAACATTTCAGGAATTGAAATGGCCCAACTTGTATAATAGAAAGCTAGAGCTTTATATCCAGAAAATTTTATGTCGGGTATGGAAGGAACTTGGTAATTATCCTTTTTTGGGTCTATCCCGCTCATTCCCAAAGTAGCAAACTCGAATGCTATTTTCTTAATTTTATTTTTGCTAATTGTATTGAAGTATTCTAGGGCATTGACCATATACATAACTACTGCAAAATTAAGGTCATCATTCGTATGATTTTTGATAAAAGACCTCATTTTCCTTTCCTTTGAAGGGTCTTCCTCATCCAAATTGAAAGGGTCTCTATTGACCTTTGCCATTACCTCATCGACAGACTGATTTCGATATTTGGATTCTAAAATCAAATCAAAATAACCATCCAGTTCAAGGTCTTCGGCCCAATGTTGAACCAGTTCATATTCTTCTGCAACTTTTTTATCCATTCTATATTCCAAGAACTCATCATAGAGCCTCTCTGCGGTCTCTTTTTCAATTTTGGAAGGATTGTGCTTATCAATTAAATCAACTCCATATAGTTCCTTAAAATGAATGGCGTTGACTATATTATAGATCTTGCTCTTTCCAATTATCTGACGTGGTGAATTTTTTAAAATATCCTTTCTAGTTACTGCTTCAATTCCCTCATTTATTAACACGAATAAAGAATAGAATTGAATTATCCTAAGCTCTGGATATCTCTTATATATAATATCTTCAATGAATAAATCAATAGGCGTATTAAATACCTGACTATTAATCCCCAAAAACAAGGCATTCAAATATGATGCAATATTATTTTCAGCTACACCTTTACCTCTTAAATCTTTAGCAAATTTATCTAAGCTTTGAAAGAATTTCGCCTTATGAGAATCGTTAGATATAAAAAGTTGATTTTCATTTAATGCCTTTGCCTTTTCAACCAATTCCAAATGCATAAGTTCATGTAAGACAAGATGTGGAAATGTGGGATACTTGCTTTGATATTTAACTAAATGGTATTCCCTGTCATAATTATCCTTAAACTCTATTTTAGCTGCTGTAGGTATCTCTTCGGAAGTTTCAATTTTAATAGGAGTCTTATATTTTATTTCTAAGTCCTTAATTACTTTATCGAGTATATCTTTAATTTTTTCTGATTCAGAAAACTTTGCGGCTAAATCTACAGCCAGAGAAATACTATTATTGTATAAATCATTATTTGTCGGATTATGGCGAATACATCTAAGTACAAATCCAGAAGCCGATTTGTAGTCTCCTTCCGAATTAGCAATCATAGCCAACCCAAAATTGGTATTTGGATAATCAGGGTCAATTTCCAATGCTTTCTGAAAATAACTTTTTGCCTGTTCAAGTTTACCCAACTGCATAAGATTAGCAGCAATATTATTGAATGCTAAACTTTCCTTTGGATTATTCTCAATTACCTGATTATAGTAAATTAGTGCGGTTTCAACATCATTTTTAAATCGGGCGAATACGTTACCCATCATAATGAGTGCATATTCATTTTTTGGATTCCACCTTAAGGCATCAATGAGACAGTTAATTGATTCATCTTGGTTACCTAACTCCGAGTAAATTTGTCCTAAAATCCTGTAGTTCTCAGAAATTTTTGGATATTCTTCTACCATCGATTTGGCTAAAGGAAATGCTTCGGCGAATAGCCCTTTCTCGCAAAAAGAAATAACCTTGTTTCTTTTACTTTGTTCTTGGTTAATTTTAGTTGTGTCAAGTTGGATTGTAATTAAAGAATCTTTAATCTCTATTATGGGGACTTCCGAATCTACACTATAATATTCTATCAATACCTCCTTAAGGTTACTGCCGTCCTTCTTGATTTTGGGAAATAACTGAAATAATAGGTCATCTTTCAAAAAGATAATTGTCATAAATAACTTGGTTTTGTACAAAGTTAAGATTTAAGTTCAAATTAATAATGTTCATTTAATAATGATTAAAAAATCTTACAAAGCTATAATTGGTCTAGTTTTAAATCCGTACAAATGAACTAAATTTTTATGACCATTTTCTTCAATAAACTATTAGTTTAGAGTGTATGATCATGAGGTATATATTACAGGAAACCAGTCTATCTAACCTTTTGTATGCCATCCAGAGCTAGCATTACAATTGAAGATGTTCTTTATCTCCCCTTCCTTTTCCTCTATAATGTAAGCAAATCTAATTTTACCGTCTTTTCCGTAAAACTCAAAGGTTGAATGGCCAATAATACAAAGCCCACACTTCCCTCTCTGCATAATCGTTTCGGTAAACCCTAATTCCTTAGCGTAATCAAATTGACCCTTTAAAAAGTCTAGAAATCGATATTTGTCAAGATCGTCAAAAAGTTGATCCTCGTTAATCAGAGGCTCTAATATAGAAGCATCTAATTTGGTGCAAGCTTCTATAAAACTATCGACGATTATTTTCGCTGTCTCGCCTTTGCCAGCAACTTGCTTTACTTTTAACTTTATAAGTTCCATAAGCTATAAATAATGGTTTGTGATATCTACAATCTTGAATAATTTTTATATTGATCCTAGTGACTGGATGTTTATTAGTTCAAGTGTTACTTATTTGGGATTAAAGGATATTTAATGACATTAAGAGATATTTAATCGTTGTATGAATATGGAAATTAATTTCTGTTTTCCTTTCTTAACCTTCCCCAAAAGCCCCTGTTTTAGCAAATTTTCCACTGGTAATTAATGACATATTATCTTCCCTATGCGCACGTATTACAAAATCCTTAAAAATTATCGAATTTGGATTTATGAGTGTCTTACCCTTTCTAAAGGATTCCTGCCGATAACCCCACCCCTATGTCACTTTATTTCCGCTACCCCCCATGAAATATATGGAAATAAAAAACCTATAGAAATTGATGTATGGTTTGGATAAAAAACTTTAAGTTTCATGCCAAAATTCTCTTATGAGTAGATAGGCATTTTCTTTCTTCTCAATTTGGATGTAGATGGTTGCATACTCAATCTTGATGGCATCAGGTTTTTCGATTTTGATAGTTTTAGATCATCAATCCCTTTTTGACTTAAAGCTTGAATTTGTCCCCAGTATCTCTTGACCGTTGAACGGCTAAATCCCGATTTTTCCCACAATTCCTTTTGGGTCATGCCTTCTGTATAAATGGCTTCAAGGGTCTCAAAGGTTTTTGATTTTGCCTTATTTCCTCGGTATTTATTGAAAATCGTACTCTTTTCTGCTGGAGAAAGTTCATAATCGGGATTCCAGATGGTACTTGTGATTTTTACCCGACCGTTAACAGGCTGGGGGTTGCTCATTACTTTTTTCACTATACTCTCTATTGTGGCAAAGGAAGCCATATAGCACTTTGATTTTCTGGTCTGGTGTTTCTCAGGGGCAAAGCCTGAGTATATTTGATTTGCCAGCTCGGTTAAACTTTGCAGAGTCCCACCTTCAAAAACATATAAACCATTCAGTATTGCTGGCAGTACCACATAAAATTCGGGCAAGTGCAACCTCTTTGTTGGAAGCATAACTTCCATGTACTCAAACCTACCTTGTAAAAGGGGTTCTCCATTAAAATTATGCTTGGCCGTAACCTGCTTTAGGTTGTCACATATTACATTATTGAATGGCTTGAACATTATATTCATTGAGAAAAGAACAGGCACAACGCTTACATTAGGCAGAACTATATCCTCATCAAACAATCTTTTCAAATCTGTTAGGTCGACCGTTGGGCTATTATTGCCAATCGAATACATAGAAATTTTACTGTGTACCGCCTTATCGAGATAATATAGGCTCTCAGGGTCGTCGAGTTTTTCGCCCAGACTCTTTAGGTAATCTTTGATTTTTGAAATTTCAACTTTGGCCAACTCAGTTTTGATAAGGTTACTGACCTTTAGTTGCTGGGGGGTATAATTGTCTGAATGCATCTATTTTTGTCGATTGACCAAATCCAAAGCCTTTCGGGCTTATGTACCACCTTGACAAATGCTGCTAGGTCTGGCGAGACTATTACGTCTACTCTAAGATTCAGAATGTTAATGTTTTTTTAATTTATTTGTTATGGAATATTTTAAAGTGATTTCACTACCCTACCAACTGACTAGGGTTATAAAATGTTAAATTCGGGGGTCAATCCCTTTATATAGTATATATACCCTGAATGAACCCCTCTGTATTTAATATAAATAACTGTTTTACAGTATATTAACCCTTGGTTAGCACTTTGCCTCCTTTCTGCCGAAGGCCTACCTTAAGACCCTTTTTAGGGGCGTAGGTAAATGAACATCTTGCCTTTAACAGTCACTTATTGTTTTATAGGTTTAAGCTTTTAATAATGCTTCCAGTCTTATTTTGCTGCTAATGGTTATTAAAGCTTATTGTCTTAAGCTGTTAAGCTTTTAATAATGCAGGAAGTTCTATAGTACTTACTTAGCACTCAAGTACACCAGTTATCTTCTGCACAAAGCTCTAATAAAGCTTATAAATTCAAACCATCACGTATAGGTTATAACTCCCTCTGGTCGTTAGCTGCATGCGACCTTAAATAACCCAAATACAGGCCGTTCTAACTCTTTCTTTTATACTGGTACACCCACATGTTTACGATATTGGTATCTTCCTTGATATCTTCCAGCTCCACCCCGTCACCTACAGCTGCTTCAAGTTTCTTCCTGTTGTAGATTGTAGTATCCAGTTCCTTCACATACATCAGTATTCTATTGTTCTCTATACACCCTACAAATGAAGGAACATTATTGACAAGGAACACTCCCCAGACAACCCCATCCTGAACATCCATCTTTACAAATTCCAATGTTTGCAGGTCTTCAAGAACTCTGGTATAGAAATTCCTTTCACCGACAACCTCTATAAGGCTCTCCAACGTACTCAGTTTCATTTCCGAAGTACCGTTAAAGTTTCTGGTCAAAGTAACGGGGGAGGTGCCAATCTGGTCCGCTAGGGCATTGAGTTTCAACTTCCTTTCCTTTATGATTTCCTGTATGGTCTCTACTAGCATACTTTTTCCTCTAATGCTAAATTATACTCATCCATATGCTCTACTAGCTCTTCCATTTCTTGATTATCAATATTCTCTAAATATTCTTCCAGCTCCTCCTTATAACCCTCATAACCTTCATAAGGATATACTTTGCAAAAACCGCAAGGACGTAAAGAAAAACCTGCTATCATTTCTTCACCTAGGTAGATTGTACAATCGGCTCCAGAGATTTCCCTTTCCCCTTCTGCCTCATATTTTAAATCTTCAATTGTTGAATCGATTTCAATCCTTAAATCTTCTTTGTTCAATTTGTTCATGTTAATGGTGTATTAAAATTATTATACAATATGTTTATTTTTATTTTTCAAATGTATATTTTATTATCACATTTAGTGATAGGTTTACCAAAACTTTAACAAAATAGACTAGTATGTTAATAATTATGGGCTGGCTTAAGGCTTTTAACAACAAAAGTGAACTCAAAGTACCTAAAACAAACGATCGTGCAGCCTAAGTCATCCCCTGCCCTTTAAATTAAGTATAGAGGGGTTTTTCTTTGCCGTTATTCTACCTTTGTAACATGAGAGTACCAGAAGAGTATACAAGCCTTTTACCAGCAGATTTCGACCTCGATAAGATAGAGTACAACAAGGTTGGAAGCTTTGCCCAGTTGCTTTGTGAAGGTGAACTGGTAGGTTATATAATGCTTGGAGACAATCCAACGTTCAGGCCCAAGGGGAAGTATAAGGGATAACTATTTTTTAGGTTGATACTTCAATGGAATTCTACAGGTAAACCGCCATAACCAGAAGAAAAATCTTGATAAGGTGGATGAGTAAATAGAAGGTTGATCAAAAAATGTCAAGGTATGTCGTTTAAATAACGACCAATAAGTTCTATATTTGTGTAAAATAAAAAAACCGTCATATAATAGCATCCATACCAAGGAGATATTTTACAACGGCTTTAGCGAGTTCTCAGGCTCTAAAACAAAGCACCCTTACAACGGGTGTTTTTTGTTTCTGTAAAAATACAACAATAGTTTTAATCTTAAATAGTATAATTATTGTAAAAGTTGTGGAAATATTGGGGTTAACATTTTGATTATCAGATAAATGTACGTTTATTAACACAAAAGCGTTAACAAATTTATTTTAGTGCTTGTCCGAGATATACCACACTTTGTTGTCATTTGAGTTCATCTTCCAGTAGCCTAACCATCATTTCAGCTTTAAAAAGCTTCTCCTTAAGCTGGTCGTTCTCATTTTGCAGGTCTTTAACCTTGGTATTGTCCTCTATAATCTTCACATCGTATGGTGGTTTTGGTGGTTGGGGAATCTCATTTTTGTTAAATACACCAATTAAAATGGCTATAACTGCAATCCCTATTGATATTATGGAAAACCAAGATGTTGCTTTTGCCTGTTTTCTGGCTTCGGTCAGTTCGAGATAATCCAAGTATTGTTTGGCAGCATTGCCTTTTAAATAATAAGGTAAGTTTAATAAATCCACTATATCCCTTACTCTATTTTCAATTGTTCCTGCAAGTCTAGTATCTTTAGGAAGGTTACGACCTTTAAGAAAGGATGAAAAATCAGTTTTAAAGGTTTTTAAATTGGTTATTTCCTCATTAATCCGACTAAAATTTTCCAGAAACCAGTAATAGAATGTTGCTTCTTCATTATCTCCCATTTTTTTTCCGTGATAATCTTCGATTTTTTTCACTAAATCAAAATAACTAATACCTTCAATTTCATTGGCCAGCCCGATTTCCATGGCTTTTATGTATCTGTTCATACTCTCAAATTAATTTGTTGTAAAATATGTTTATAATAGTATTGATAAAAATAATTCTGACATCAAATATCTTATAATTTAAATATTAATTTTCCTAGATGTTTATTAAATTCTTACTTCTAGTTTTAGCCATATTAATGTTGGCAAATGAGCAGGTGAAATTCACTGATGACTGGAATCCTATACGTAAAAGGAAAATTCTCTGGGGGATAATTGGTTTTGTTTCATTATTGTCAATTATTGATTTATATAACGATAATCAATATTCCGACAAGTTAAAGGACAAAGCCGACTCTATATTTAAGAAAACTGAAACCATATTAGGTAGTGTCGACACAGCAGTTGATAGTATAAGCGAAGCACAACGTAAATTAATAAAGTTAGATAGTCTAGTAGGGGCAACAAATATCCGCTTGGATTCGGCAATTACCAAATCAAGAGAACTGTTAAAGTTGGAATACACTAAACTTGAAATATCTGCTCCTGTTGTTAAGATTCTTTCTAGTGATGTGAAAATAGTTAAGGACAGTATTTTAGGAGGTTATAATATTTATTTTGAAATGCGTAATTTTGGGGGTAGACTTGCCGAAGATATAAGATTTAAAACAATTCTAATTGCAGTAAACGAAAATGGCAGTCAATCTAATATCTATCTTCCGAAAGATGGTATTTCTTGGAAATATCCTGCTTCACTTCCTGCGACCTTTGAATTTAAAAACAAGGCAACTGTTAAATATAGATTTAACAAAGAGGAAATTTTGGAGTATGGTATGCTTATTTTGGTAGTTCGAATTAAGTATAACGATAAAAGCTTAAAAAATAATTTAGATTTTAATATTAATTATATAGCTAGATTCCTTAATGACGGTGATGAACATTTTCTCAAAACCAACCCAAAAGAAGAGAAGTTTATAAATAAAACTTTGTATAAATATAATCTGCAAGAAATGTTATCGGATAATAAATAAACAACAAATTTAGTATTACAGGTTAAGATATATATCCTTGATTTCATCTGCCCTTATTCCAAGGTATTTTCTGGTCATTGCTATACTCTGGTGGTTGAAGATTTCGGATAGGTATGTCAAAGCTTCATCAGATTTACCATTGTTTTCCCAGACCCTTCTTCCAAATGATTTACGTAGGCTATGAGAGCTTATACGGTTCTTCCCAAAGTATTGTTTCATCAACCTGTTAACATGCTGTACAGAGTACACAGATCCCTTCTGTGAGGTGAACGGATGCCCATTAAGTTCATAGGCCAGATCCACTTTGAAGTACCCTAGAACCTCCTTAATATTATCGTTGATCTGTAGCGTCCTTTGCTTCTTGGTTTTCTGTTCGACAATAGTTATTTCAGCCTTCTTCAATTGCTCAAAGGTAAGCTGTAATAGATCATCGATTCTTAGCCCCAGATTGATACCCACTATTATCAGTAGTCCAAAGTTGGGATTGTCACCAGTACGGATAAGTTTCTTTCCTATGGTGGTCGCTTGGTCAAAGTCTATGTATGTACTTCCTGTCATTTTAGTTAGTTTAAAGCCCCCTAACAAGATCTGGTTGCTGGGGGTTGGTTCAAAGTTTCATCTGTAATATCCAACATCAAAAAAAGAACCCCCTAGTTATAGAGGGTAGAAAATTAAGCAATTTTTTTGGTCTGTCTAGTTTTGAATTCCTGTGTCTGGTATTTTTCCTTAAGTTCCTCTAGGCTCTTACCACTTCTGCCCTTCTGCTTATAATCACTTGGGCTAAAGTACCAGCTTACCTTTTGGTTGGCCCATCTGGCACCATTATAACTATCGATGTCTATGGATTTAATTTTTGCCTTCTGTGAGTACATAGCACCCCTTTCAATATCTTCCAACCAGATGAAGGAACCAACAAAGGAAATCTTGATATCTGTAAGGTCATCGAATTTTTTAACAATACCATAAAAGGCATCAGCATTAAAATCCTTATCGGCCTCGAAACCAGTTTTGAACTTTAGGTTATCGGTAACCCTTCTAAAGGCAGTCATCATTTCTACAAAGTCGGCCTGCGAATCGTACCCACTTGTATCAGGGTGAAGTTGAAGGGAAAGTTTTCTGAATTCTGCTTTTGCTTCGTCTAAGTTCTTTGCTGTGGAAAAATATGCTTTCATAATATTTGATTTTGATTACACTACAAATATAATGTTCATTTACTATGTAATTGATATGTTTTTGAACATTTTCGATGAAATACATGTTTCAACGCCCCACGAACATTAATAATGTTCATTTAGTATCTAAGTGAACATTTATTTTTGGCGGTTGAAATATATTAAGAAAGAAAAACCCCCGACCAAAGGCATTGGCAAGGGGTCTACTACATTTAAAAAGTTACCAGTTTTCAAGACGTAGCAATACAATTTAATAAAAATCTATGTAAAATAGGATCCTCAATAAATGAAAAAGGACTGATTTTGCATTATTCTCATACAGACCGTCGAAGCGATCTACAAAAACGCAATGAAAGTGGTTAAACACTGAGAATCTTTCAATAAATGGAGGTGATTGGAGGCCGTGTACACGTAATTACTTGGGGATCGGTGGGTTTTGTTATTTAAATTTTGCCCCAAAAAAGCAGGTATTTATATACTAGAACCCTATCAAGCAGGTTTTTTAGGTTGTTTGACCCCTAGAAACCAAGTATTTAGAAGGATGTGTTTAGGATTGGGTATATGGCTCCTGTTTGGTACATGGTGACTAACTGTAGCTTTATTAACTATATGGTGTCTTATATCTTTATACTGTTGTTCTTATTAAGCTTTAATAATAGATCCGCTTTTAGGTTTTTGCCGAAGTTTTTAATTGAATTTCCTTTGATAGGCCACATCCAGCAATTTATCCATTCCCTTGGCTATCTCTTCCCATTGATCTTCTGGGATAACCGTGTTCTTTAGCTTGTCCGATAAGGGTACATAGATCCTATTGTCCACATCGATCGCAAACTGGTACTTCTTGTCCAACATGTATACTTCCAGTGGCAGTTCCCTAATATTAAAGCCTACCCCAATACTAAACCATGGGTCAATGAATAAAATACTTATTCTCTTTATATACTTGTCTATTAGTTCCCTCTTCTTATTAAAGCTTGTATTTGTTTTCAGATTTTCTAGGTCTTGCTGAATGTCAATAAGGTTTTTCCCCGAATTTTCCAAGTATTTTAAGTGTTCGCTGTTCTTGGTCAATCTAAGTTCCGTATCGAGTTTTTCCCTGTCCAACCTATCGATCTCGGCCCTTGCATCTTCGTCCGTTAGAATGCCTTCAATTATCAACCTTACAGCGTTCTTTCTCTTTGTCTCAATGGATTTTATCCTGTTTTTCAATTCCTCCCCCAAACCTATATGCTTTTTTATAGAGGCTTGTAGTTCATTGATCTCCAATGAGTTACTAACTGCGTTAAGAAGTACATCGGATAGGAAAAACCGCTCCCAAATGAATCTGTCAAGTACCTTCATCTGTATCCCAGCATTCCCACAGCTTTCACCCTTCTTTATCCGTGTCACACATCTATAATAGAAGTGTTTGTTTACCTCCCTGCCTGTGTAACGTTTACTACATACACCGCACCGTACCAAGTCGTTAAGGAGGTACTTATGAAAGGTTTTGGATCCAGACTTCTTATCACGGTTTAGAATACCATTGTGAACCGAATGGAAGGTTGCCCTATCGATTATTAGAGGTACATTAATTGTTTGTTCCCCGAATTTTCTCCTTCCAATATAAGTCTCCCGAAAAAGCATATTCTTTATTGTACCAGCTACCCATTTTGTTTCCGATTTATTTTTTACTACAAATTTCTCGGGTAGGTCGTTGTTCTTATTGACATCAACGATGTAGGTAGTTTTGCTATTGGTCATTTTGTTGTATGAAGTAGGTACTTGCATATCGTTTAACTTATTTGCAATCGCCCTATAGCCCATTCCATCAAGTGACCACCTAAAAATTTTTCTTATTATCTCGGCTTCATCGGGTTCGATTATCATTCTTTTGTTTTCGTCCCTCGTGTATCCATATGGTATTAATCCGTGTGCGTAGCCCTTTTCCACCATTGAATGCAGTTTGGCCTTAGATTTTTTGGTGGATTTTTTCCTTTCGGAACGGTTCATCAGGGATTTGATACCTTTTAGCATGAATGTATTTTCGTCGTCGAGGTCGATCAACTTACCGTCCTCATATAGTTCGGCCCTTGCTTCCGTAATTGCATCACAGAAAATATACCATGTCATGGGTTCACGTTCAAGCCTGTCCTGTTCCCAAATCCAGACCTTTTGGATTATTCCGTCCTGTATGTCCTCCAGCATCTGCGCAAACTCCTTTCTGTCCTCTATTTTGGCACCCCCAGAAATACCTTTGTCCGTATAGTGTTTGAACTTCCAGTTATTTTCTTTTGCAAACTTTTCCCCTAGTTCCATTTGGAAGGGTATTGACTTTTGTTTGTCCGTGGACTGTCTGGAATATATACCAATTGTCATTAAATATGGGTTTATAAAGTTGCAATATACAATACTTTTTAATATCGTTATCATATTTGTAACTACTTCTACGGTAATGGTAGTTGCCTCTACCCCAAAAACCGCGCTACCGTAAACCTTTGTAAGCATTTACTTGTTATTTGTCCTAAATGTAAACAAATAAAATAAATTTTTAGGGGTTGATAATGAGCTAAATTAGGGGAGATTATAACCAAAACAGCGGATTTGCAATTAGAACTGACCACAACCCATTTTTATAAACGGATTGCCAATCGGCCTACCCCTTCAATCTTCTCCTCTGTCGAAGTCACCTTTTTCTTTTCACGAGAAGGAGCTTTCACTAGTTTTTAATTGGTAATTGTTCTATTTCCTATAGACCGTGGTAGCTTAGCAGCGTCGAAGCTATATTCAAAAAACTGGGCTTTTTATCACTTTCCAAATTAAGGTTACAGACGGGAGGGTTTTGAAAACCCAAATCTATGGAGCAATAACCAATGTAATTGAACGGAATCAGGTTCTTAGAATTCCATCAGGTCTTACGGCAAGACAGGCTCGTTAGAAACATTAAACTTTCACTCTTGATCCTATTTCTGCCTACTGCGAACTGCCACTGTCAACTTTTTTTGAACCTTAAACCTGGAACCTGGAACTTTGAACATGCCACTACCAACTGCTCACTGATAATTACACCGTCAAATAGCACTGCAACAAATAAATCACTTTCTTGGTTCAAAGATCAGTAAGGACTTCTGGGTTTTAATGATTTCCTCCTTGTTCATCATCATTTTTCGAAATTTACCTTGAATGTACATTTCGGCCTGATCATCATAATGTTCACTGAAAGGATTTCCGGATTGACCTGTAGGTAGGATACTGGTGCTATTTTCAACATCGGAAAAATCGATTACCCGTCTTGTGGAAGGGCCTGAAGTAGCAGGGTATAAACCGGTGTCGTCATATTTGAAGTACATATTATTGATTACCTCCCTGGTTCCCGAAACAGGGTAAGGGCCCACATTAAAAAATGATCTTAGTACCTTGATCTGCCCTATGGGATGACCGTGTTCCAAAGTGTGTACCTTATCCCAAGTCCATTGGTACGGGTCTTCGCCAAAATCTTCCTCCAAAGACTGAAATGCTTGTCTAAACGAGAGGTTTACCCTATCATTTTTTGTTTCTACACTGTCAGGAGTGTTTATATCGTCCCACCAAACGGAATTATCTTTTGCAGCCATTGGAGCTATTAGTCGTTTGTGAAAATGGGTGTCCAACAATTGCGGGAACATCTGGGTTCCCAATTCGTCCTCGAACGTATTTTTCAGTAAGAAATAGATCCAACGGTGATAAACGGTAGGTTCTATTTGCTGTAATTGACTATTGCCATCCCAAACAATCATATTGTCCAAGACGCTAATCTGTGCCTCTGTCATTTCCTTTACTTCCATACTTTTAGCCAAATTGGTTACCACTTTGGCATTTACACCGGAAGTGGCATCCAACAACATTTCCTGTACGGCAACTCTGTCCCAATCATTTTTAGGTTCCAAAAGGGCTACTATCCTTTTGGCCCTATTCTCTGGCAAGTAATAACCGGGATAAAATTTTCCGTTAATGGAATCGGGCTGATTGTTGGCGGAATACACATAATTCCATGAGGGATTAATGGCCATAGGGTTTTCGGTAAAGTCCAGGTAACGAAGAGGCTCATCCTGTCCTGAACTACCGTCCAATATAAATTTGGTATTGGTACTATCCGGCATTTGGTATAGTTTAGCTGTTGCAAACCACCCCACATTGCCCTCAGCATCCCCGTACATAATATTTAGGCCTGGGGCATGAATATCCGGTAGGGATTCTTTGAATTCCGATAAGTTCTGGGCATGGGACATGCCATAAAGGGCATCCATAACCTTATTTTCCAACTTGGTATAGATCCAGGACATGGCTATTGGGCGCTGGTCCATTACCTGGTCGGCTATTCCGTTGAGAATGGGACCATGATGGGATTTCTTAAAGGTGAAACTAACATCGTCATCCCCTTTTACTTTTATGGTTTTGGAAACCAGCTCGTAATTTTCCCACCCCGAAGCCGTTTTGTAAGAGTTGGGATCATTTGGGTTTTCTTCTTCATAGTAAAAATCAATATCATCGTTCTCGAACATGGTAAGTCCGTAGGCCAATTTTCGGTCATGCCCCAATAAAGGAAATGGTACCCCTGCCAAGTGATAGCCATATTTTTCGTAGTTGGGGGCGTTTACATGGGCTTCATACCACACCGAGGGTTGGGCAAAACCAATATGTGGGTCATTGGCCAAGATAACCTTGCCATTTTTGGTCTTATTGGGAGCTATTACCCAACTATTGCTCCCTTCGAACTGAGGGACCGGAAAATCCTTCAACACCTCCGAAACTAAGCTGGCTAGCTCATTTTTTATGGAATCGTGAATACTTGGTTTAAAATTCTTGATCAATGTTTTTTTGGGGTCGGCGCCAATTTCCAAATCGGTTAGATAGGCAGGGCCTAATTTGTTCTTAATGTTCGTCAACAAGGGGTCGGTTTTATGGGCCATGGCAAAACTAAAGGCCATATATCCAACGGTATTATAGATATCATTGAGAGTAAATGGTGTTTTTTCCAAACTGGTAAGATGAAACTCGATAGGAGTTGGGCCTTCTGCTATAAATTGGTTGATCCCGTCCAAATATGCTTGGGAAAGCTGTACCATAGGGCTATCTTTTGAAGCTTTTTCCACCGTTTGTTGTGAAGCATCATCTATACCCAAGGACAGAAAGAATTTGTCCGTTTTAAGCATGTCCTCACCAAAAACTTCCGAAAGCCCGCCTTTTGCAATCCTCCGTAGCAATTCCATTTGCCACAACCTGTCCTGCGCATGGACATACCCCAGTACTCTTAGGGCATCTTCTTCCTTTTTGGCATAGATATGTGGTATTCCATAGGTGTCAAAGTAAACTTCTACTTTATTATTTAATTTATCCGTTTCAATGTTGCCGACATATTCCGGGGTATGGGTGTAAACATAAACGGCACTACTCAAGGCCAATATTGCGATAATGCCCAAAACTATCCAGAGCAGCTTCTTAAATACTTTCACACTTATAGGTTTTAGTTTAAAGGTATGGCAATTTAGAATATAAAAAAAGTACTCCTAAGGGTACTTTTAATTTCTTAAAATGATAATGCTTTTATGGTTTTAGGATGGTAAATTCTATTAAAGAAGTGTTGTACACGCGATGTGTTTGTTTTTGAAAGTCTTCAGGTTTAGCCTTAAATATATTATCTACATAGGTTTGAGGATTGATATCTATATAGGGAAACATGGTACTTTGGACCTGTACCTGTATTTTATGGCCCTTTTTAAAAGTATGGAAAACATCCTGTAATTGAATGTTTACTTTAGTTACCTCATCCGGAACAAAAGGTTCGGGTTTTGAAAAATCATTTCTAAATCGGCCACGCATTACTTCACTTCGGACCATTTGATGGTAGTTGCCCATTTTTAGGTACGCTTGGGTCTCCTCATAATCCTTGTGGTCCGGAGGATAAACGTCAATGACCTTAACGATCCAATCCGCGTCCGTACCAGTGGTGGAAACGTTAAGTTTCGCCATAATATCTCCGGCAAGGGTAAGTGGCTCTTCCAAGGGTTCGGTTTCAAATACTAAAACATCGGGTCTACGGGCTGCAAAACGCTGATCATCGGTCATGAACTTCCGAGGGGTAAAGACCATTTTTATATCTTCGGAATAAGGAACAGGTTTCTTGGGGTCGCTTATAAATTCCTGAAAAGAGTATTCCTTGGTAGCAATTTGTCCCAAACGTTGATTGCGCTGTAAGGAGTAGGTTTCCTTGGAGGTGTTCTGGGGAGGCCAGGCATCAAAAGTTTTCCATTCCTTGGTACCCGTATCAAAAACATAGGCTTCGGGCAAATTGTTGGTTGCCCCCTCCCCTTTTAGGAAGTGATTGAAAAATTTAGTTTCAATATTTTCCTGATAGAATTTTGAGATATCATCCCCAAAGTAGACATTGCCAATGGCTTGGCGCTTTGTTTCCTTGGACCAATCGCCATGGCTCCATGGACCCATTACTATAGTGTTGTAATTGGAGCTATTATTTTCTATATGCCCATAGGTACTTAAGGGGCCATAAAGGTCTTCTGCATCAAACCAGCCTCCTACGGTCATTACCGCCGGTTTAATATTTTCCAGATGTTGGATTATTCCACGTTCCTGCCAGAATTCATCGTAGTTCGGATGTTCCTTAAGCTGTTGCCAAAAAACATTGTCCTCTTTGTAATACTTGTCCAAGTTGGACAAGGGACCGGCATCCAAAAAAAACTGGTACTGGTCTTCCGTGCCCAATTCGGGAAAGGAATACCATTCTTCGGTGGTAGGTTGGTCTTTCATATAGCCAAATACGGCTGTAGCTCTCCAGTAGCTCAATAAATAGGCGCCGTTATGATGAAAATCGTCAAAGAAGAAATCCCCTATCGGGGCTTGGGGAGAAACGGCCTTAAGTGCCGGATGGGCATCCAATAAAGAATAGGTGGCATAAAATCCGGGATAGGAAATTCCCCAAACACCTACATTGCCATTGTGGTTGTCAACGTTGTTTATTAACCATTCTATGGTGTCGTAAGTGTCGGAAGCCTCATCTACCTCCCCTTCCTTTTTATTGGGAATATAGGCCCTCATATTGTCATAGACACCTTCGCTGTTCCACCTGCCCCTAACATCTTGGTATACTACGATATTTCCCTCCTTCATCATTTTTCTGTTGGGAGAAATCAAGGCTTTGTATTCGTTGGATCCATAAGGTCTGGAACTATATGGTGTTCTTGACATGAGAATGGGATATTTCTTGGAAGTGTCCTTGGGGGAATAGATGGTGGTATGTAATTTTATCCCGTCCCGCATAGGAATAACGACCTCTTTCTTGTTGTAAAAATCCCTAGGGTTGTACGTGTCGACTACTCCGGTATTGGTTTTGTTGGTGGTGGTCTGAATTCCCGTTCTTCCACAGGAAATTAGGACGATGGCCAATAAGAGGATTAAAATTTTGTTCATAGCGTTGGAATTTGCTTTTACTGTATATGTAGAATACTAAACCTAGTTACTAGAAATGTTTTCCATTAAAATATTTATTAGAAGAAAACATCTCAAAGTCATCATAATGTTGGCTTATTTTAACAGCCCCAATTGCTTAAAATTACTCACCCCTTTTTTTAACCATTCCTTATAGGTATCCCGATCTGTATATTGCACGGCAGTATTTAAAATTTCCAAATCAGGGGACATTATTACATAGTATGGTTGCGAGGCGGCATTAAAGTTCAACGTCTGGAAAGTACCCCATTTTTCACCCACGGTATTGATTTTTTTTACGCGTCCGGATTCGTATTTAAAATCGAACTGTTCTTCGACAGGTAGTTCCTTTCGGTCATCTATGTAGAGCGATATCAAAACGTATTCCTCCTTGAGGATAGGATAGATATCCGGCTCGCTCCAGACCGTTTCCTCCATTTTCCTGCAATTTACACAGGCCCAGCCTGTAAAATCCAACAATACCGGTTTGTTTAGCTGTTTGGCATGGGCAATGCCTTTGTCAAAATCCTTAAAACAATCTATTCCCAAAGGACAATCACTTTCTGTTTGAAAAATGCTATAGAATTGTGGAGGTGGAAATCCGCTCAATAATTTTAAATCAGTAATTTTTGATAGGCCCATTATCAGATATACAGCGAAAGCAGTGCTGAGGACTGCCGTAAGCTTCCTTCCAGTGGACAATCGTTGTTTTGGTCCGTCATGCGGAAATCTCAATATTCCAAATAGGTAAAGGGAAAGCAAGACAAATAATAATATCCAGATCCCCAAGAAAATTTCCCGTTTAAAAATTCCCCAGTTCCCCACCAAATCCGCATTGGACAAAAATTTAAAAGCCAAGACCAACTCCAAGAACCCAAGGGTCACTTTCACCGTAGTCATCCATCCCCCTGATTTAGGTAAGGAATTGAGCCAGGCTGGGAACAGGGCGAAAAGGCCAAATGGAAGGGCAAGTGCCACTCCAAAGCCTGTCATTCCCATGGACAGGTTGGTAGCAACATCCCCTTCTGCCAAAGCAGTACTACCCAACAATCCTCCTAAAATGGGACCGGTACAGGAAAAGGACACTATGGCCAAGGTAACTGCCATAAAAAAGATTCCGAAAGCGCCTCCCACCTTAGAGGAGGCCGAGTCCATTTTATTGGCCCAAGAACTAGGCAGTGTCAATTCATAATATCCGAAAAAAGAGAAGGCGAAAAATATAAAAATGAGAAAGAAAAATAGGTTTAACCAAACATTGGTAGCAATGGTATTCAATATTTGTGAATCCACGGAATCGAACAAATGAAAGGGTAAACTCAATAGAAAATAAATCAATACTATAAATAACCCATAAAGCAATGCATTTGCAATGCCTTTGGATCTGTTGGCTCCTTGTTTGGTGAAAAAGGATACTGTTAATGGTATCATCGGAAATACACAGGGGGTAAGTAAGGCAATTAAGCCACCCAAAAAGCCTAACACGAAAATGGTCCACAGACCGGATTTTTCGTTCACGGCATTTTCATCGCCGTTGACCAACAATTCCTTGTTTTTTAAATCCAGCATTAAGGCAGCACTCATATCCAGGCTGCGCTGGTCCACATGCTGTTCCGCAACAACTATTTCCTCTCCGGTCAGGGAAATATGGAATATTTCATCTTTTGGGATGCAGACTTCCTTACATATTTGGTAGAACAAATCCACGGTAATCTGATTTACCTCCGGATTCAATAATTTTATTCTTTGGGTAAAGACAGCCTTTTCCTTGAAGAAAGTTTCATCCACCTCAAAAATATCGGAGTATTCAACAAGGGTTTCGCTTTCTGCTGTGGTTCCTACCAGCTCATAGTCCTCACCTGCTTTTTCAAATGTAAATTCGCTGGGCAAGGAGCCATTTTCATCCGTAAATTGGGAATAGATGTGCCATCCTTCATATATATCGGCCTTAAAGATCAGGTTGTACTCGGTATCCGTTATTTTTTCAGCTTCATAGGTCCATATGGCCGGATTGTCATCCGACTGGGAAAACCCCAAGAAAAAACTGAACACCACTAAAATCAATCCCAATATATGTTTCATTATTCTAAAATAATCTTTAAAATTTCTTTGGTCCTATCCGTAATTTTATAACGGTCGTCGGCACGTTTTCCTATGATCCAGACAGTATTATCGCCAGAACACAACAACCATTGGTTTTCCTTGGCAAAAATATCCATCTTCTCGTCCTTGAAGTATTTGGATATTTTTTTCTTACCGGACATTCCAAGGGGGTAAAAATAATCCCCTTTTTGGCATTTACGGACTGTTAAAGGGTACTTTAACGTTTCTTTATCTACATAAATTATGTTTGAAGAGGTCTCATTTATGGCTTCAACAATGTTAAATTTTAAGGAAATAGGTTCTGATACCGCCTCTTGTCCCTCTTCAATATTAAAAACCCCAGAGTTTTTAAGTGCTATGGGTTTTAATAACAAAAAGTCCCTGTCCTTCAGTAACCTATGGGTATTGGAGTGCACTTCTTTTCCGCTGTTGGCACTTAGAAGTCCATAAATGTCATCCCATTGTGTAAATCCATATTCCCGAAAGAAATGAAAAAGATATGCTTTGGTAGGTTTAAGGGCCAATAGTGAGGTTGCCTTTACCTTTTCCACCTTCCCCTCTTTTGAAAAAAGTTGCTTTCTTAATTGGACTATATGTTGATTTGATATTTCTTGGGTCTGCCCTAGGTATTCCTGGGTTTTTAAAAAATTTTCCAGAAAGTTAGGATTGAGCTCCTTTAGCTTCGGAATAATATTATGCCTAATGTTATTCCTTAAGTATTTGGTATTTTCATTACTGGCATCCTCCCTCCAATAAATGGCGTTTGCTTCCGCATATGTTTTGATCTCGGTTCGGGAAAATTGTAATAAGGGTCTGGAGATGGTATCGGTAAGCGATGGTATTCCGGTGAGCCCTTCAATTCCCGTTCCCCTTGAGAGGTTGATAAGGAAAGTTTCCAAACTGTCGTCGGCGTGATGGGCCGTGACAAGGGTTTTAATATGGTGCGTTGTCATTATTTGTGAAAACCAATTATACCGGAGTTCCCGGGCAGCAATTTGCAAATTGGTTTTATGTTGGGCCATATACCCTTGGGTATCAAAACTGGTCACAAAAATTTCCTTGCCCAGATCGATAGCCAATTTCCTGACCAGTTCTTCATCCTTATCACTTTCCGCACCCCGCAATTTGAAGTTGCAATGCGCTATTGAAAAATCCAACTCGTAGGAAGCAGATAAATGAGCCAGAACAACACTGTCTACACCTCCACTACAGGCCAATAAAAATTTACCTTCTTTTAGATGGGGAAAGTGCAGGTCTATGTGATTCCTAAAGTTTTCTAACACACGGCTAATTTACATAAGAAAAATGATAGCAACTACTTTAGTGTATAGAAGAGGTCCAAGCGGTTCCTTAACCAAATGCCGATCATATCCAAAGTATTTTTACTTCCAACGTCCTTGTGTAATTCGTGATAGCCACCTTCTATTAAATGCAGTTCGGTAGAATTGGAGTTGTTGTGTAATTTTTCGGTAGCCCTATAATCTATAATTTTATCTCCGGTGCCGTGCAGTATAAGGGTTTTGGTCCTTAGTTTGTCGGCATTCTGTATAGCCCACTCCCCTGCTTCCATTATAGGAAAAGAATACATGGGGCTTACTCTATCATGAACCAAAGGGTCTGCAATGTACTTCTCCACCTCTTGGTCTATTCTGGAGATGTGTTGGGGATTTAGGCCAGATGACATTGTAATGGAAGGAATTATTTTCAACATAAGCTTGCCCAAGATCATTTTCCATTTAGGGGGTGCGAACGCCAATTTAAGATAGGGACTTGTCGCCACAATGCCCGCCAAATCCGATTTTATTCTAAGGTCGTAGTTTAACACTAAATTTCCCCCCATACTGTGACCATAAAGGAATATAGGCTTATTGGGATTTAGTAATCTTGCCTTTGCAATAATATTGTCCAATAATTCCAATAATGAGGAATAACTTGGGCAATGTCCCCTTTTTCCGCCCGATTTACCATGACCTATATTGTCATAAGAAAAGACAGCCAAATTTTCCTCCAAAAGTCTTGGGATCACGCCTTCCATATAGCGGCCCGAATGTTCGCCAAATCCATGGACCAAGACAATGCTCCCTCTAACTATTTTGGGTCTGGCATACCATGCATTAATAGGGATGTTCTTATATTGAAGATCAAGCATTCTTACATCCATAGTTTTAAATATAGAATATTAGGTATACCTAGATTTATAAACGCTTAAGGTAGATTGAAAATTGATTATAACCAAATGACCTATAAATTTTCAAGCACTTGTCTCATGGCCTTGGCCTTAAGGAGGCATTCCTCATATTCCTTTTCTGGAATTGCCATGGCAGTTATGGCACTTCCTACGGAAAATGAAACATATTGGGCCGTATGGTTATAGAGAATACTTCGGATGACAACGTTAAAATCGAAATCGTTTTCCGGGGTAAAGTAACCCACAGTCCCGGAATAGAGTCCTCTTTTGGAAGCTTCCAGCTCCTCTATGATCCGCATGGCAGACACTTTTGGAGCCCCGGTCATACTGCCCATGGGAAATGTTTCCTTGATAATATCCACCGGATCTTTGGTATTGGAAACCTCGGCGGTTATAGTGGAGATCATTTGGTGCACCTGATCAAAGGAATATACCTTACAAAGCTCTTCAACTTCAACAGAACCTTTCAAAGCACTTTTGGATAGATCGTTCCTTACCAAATCTACGATCATAATATTTTCTGCCCTTTCCTTTTCGTCCTTTTCCAAAGCTTTTACCAAAAGTTGGTCCTCGATTGGGTTAGATGAGCGTTTTGCAGTGCCCTTAATAGGCTGGGATATAACCTTGTTGCCCAATTTTCTAATGTAGCGCTCCGGGGATGAGGATAATAGATATTTATCGTTTATTTTTAAAAAGGCTGAAAATGGAGCCCTGGTTATGGAATTCAGTTTTAGATAAGTTTTTAAAGCATCTATTTCTGTATTTTCCGCATAAAACTCCTGGCAGAAGTTGGCTTCATAGATATCCCCTCTATGGATATGGTTCAGCATTTTATTTACGCGACTAAAATATTCGTCCTTAAATATTCTAAGTTTAATTTTGATATCGGATTTATTTCCCAATTCCGGGGCAAATGGTGTGGGTGCTTCAAGAATGTTCTTGAAATCTTCTTCAATTTCGTCCGCCACCATATTAAGGTAACGGAAGGTAACTGTTGTACCCTCTATTTCTATTAGTTTTTTGGGTTGAAAAAAATATAGCGCAGGAAAATTTAAACTATCGGTATTGGAAGAAGAAAGTAGTTCCGTATCATTTTTTAGATCATAGGACAGGTAGCCAAAAATCCAATCTTTGGTATTGGATTGGTAATTACTTAAATCTTCAAAGGCGTTTTGGGTATCCGTTACAATAGACGTAAGTGCATCCACGGCTATCATACCATCAAATGAGCTGTACTTACTTTTATGCCCGTTGCTGTCCAGCCAAACAACCTCATAATATTGTTGGGACCAATTTAGTAGGGATTGCTTAAAACTTACAATGTCCGGAACTGTAAATGAAACCTTTTTTCGCAAAGACTTTTAAATTTGTGATAAGAATATTTCCAAAGCTTTTTTATGGCCTTCGGCAAGCTCAGGGTCGGTTATACCCTTCGCCTTGTCAAAGGTATGATTAAAGGATGGTAAAGAAAAGGTAGCTGTAATTTCGCCCCCAAACCGATTTAAAATTCCCTTAACTACCTCTAAAGAGCCAATAGCTCCCCTTCTGCCTCCCGAACAGGACATTAACAAAATCTTTGTGTCCGCCAAGAAATTCCTATCCACTCGGGATAACCAATCCAACACGTTCTTAAAATAGGCGGAAGGATTGCTGTTGTGTTCGTTTACGGAAATAATCAGGGCATTGGCTTTGACAATTTTATCTTTTAGCTCTTTTAATAAATCAGAATATCCTTCTTCCCTTTCCAAATCCTCACTAAAGACAGGAAAATTATAGTCCACCATATTTATAAGCTCAATCTCATGATCCGTAATAAGGGATGTGGTATATTTTACCAATTTATAATTGATGGAGGTGCTGGAATTGCTTCCGGCAAAGGCCAGTATATGGGACATCTTGATTATTTTAATGTTTGCACAACGAAAATACCGTAAAATAGATTGAATTGCGAGGAAATTGCATAATTTCGCACGCGAAAACATCCAAAGCCACTGTTTTACAAGTATATAGGATGTATACAAAAGTTAATATGGGGAATAACAACCTGAGATTGTATTTTATTGATGCTATGAGGGCATGGGCCATCCTTATGATGTTACAGGGACATTTCGTGGATGGATTGCTGGACAATGCATTTAGGGATAATTCCAATGGGGTTTATTCTGTTTGGAAATATTTCAGAGGGGTTACCGCACCAGTCTTTTTTACGGTTTCCGGATTCATATTTACTTACCTCCTAATTAAAGGTAATGAGATTGGTTTTAATAACCCAAGGGTAAAAAAAGGAATTAAAAGGGGATTACAGTTATTGGCCATAGGCTACTTGCTTAGATTAAACTTTTTTGGATTGTTAAAGGGCCAGATTTATGGTTCTTTTTATTTGGTAGATGTTCTACATTGTATAGGTCTTTCTATTTTGGGAATTATTGGTATTTATCTTCTTACCATTTCTAGAAATAAATATTTGTTTCCTGGTGTATTGTTGGCCACTACCATAGTATTATTTGTACTGGAACCTAATTATAAACAATATGCCCATCATTATCTGCCAGAGATGATGGCCAATTATCTGACCAAGGCCAACGGGTCTGTGTTCACAATAATACCATGGTTCGGGTATGCTTCTATTGGGGCCTTTATGTCCGTACTATTCAATAGATTCAAGAATTTTAAATATTTATATCCTGCTGCCATTGCCAGTTTTATTATTGTAGGTATTGGTTTATTGTTTTTTTCTTCGGGCTTCTTTTTAAAGTTATATAACTGGACCGGAATGCTGGTATTTTCCAAAGTTTATTTTAATAACTATCTGTTCATACGGTTGGGGGATGTCTCTTTGGTATTTGCCGTATTTATGCTGTTTAGAAAATTTATGAGCCATAGTAGCGTACTTAAGATAGGACAAAGTACCCTATCTATCTATGTGATCCATTATATTATTTTGTACGGAAGTTTTACAGGTTTGGGGCTATACTATTTCTTGAACCACAGCCTGTCCCCTACTGTCGTAATTCCTGGGGCCTTGGCCTTTATGGTGATCACCACAATGTTGGCGCTACAATATGAAAGGAACAAAGTTTATATAAAATTGCAATTGTCATCAGCTGTTAGGTTGGTTCAGCAAAAGGGAGAGGCCTGGTTGAACGAGGAAGGTCAGCCTTTGCTAAAAGCCTTTGTCCTTAAATCCAAGCTAACTTTGATTCGCTTATTTAGAATGGTAAAAAATTAGATGTTATATCTTTTTGCTATTTGAGTTTCGCTTATTTTCGCACAAAAAATATAAATGAGCGAGATGAACAATAAATTTTCACCAATTGCGGTGGAATTGGAGAAGGATAAAAAATATAAGTGGTGTACTTGTAACCATAGCAAGGTTCAACCTTTTTGTGATGGTTCCCACAAGGCCGAAAATGCTACGCCCCCTTTAATTTTTGAAACTGTAGAGGACAAAAGGGCCCATTTGTGTACCTGTAAGTTAACCAAAAACCCACCTTATTGCGACGGTACCCATAAGTTATAAGTACAATTTGTGTCCCAATAAGAAATATTTAAGGAATTAGTAATAATAGAAGAGCCCCGTTAGATTTTGTCTAACGGGGCTCTTCTATTACCAACTTGTTTTTATTATCTAAACATGTAGGGCTCTATTATCGGTTGCCGCCAAAGCCGCCTCTTTCACAGCCTCTGCAAAGGTTGGGTGTGCGTGGCTCATTCTGGAGATATCCTCGGCGGATGCCCTAAACTCCATTGCTGTAACTGCCTCGGCAATTAAATCGGCCATTCTGGCTCCGATCATATGAACTCCCAAAACTTCATCGGTCTCTTTATCTGCCAATATTTTGACAAAGCCATCCAAATCCATACTGGCCCTAGCCCGTCCCAAGGCGCGCATTGGAAACTGCCCTACCTTATAGGCTACTCCGGCCTCCTTAAGTTGCTCTTCGGTTTTTCCTACCGCTGCAACTTCGGGCCAGGTATATACCACACCAGGAATTAAGTTGTAATCTATATGTGGTTTTTGTCCGGCCAAAATTTCAGCTACAAAGGTTCCTTCCTCTTCAGCCTTATGAGCCAACATGGCTCCCCTTACCACATCGCCTAAGGCATAAATATTGGATACATTGGTCTGTAAATGGTCATTTACTGCAATGGTGCCGTTCTTTTCCAGTTTAACTCCGGAAGCTTCAATGTTTAATCCATCTGTATAAGGCTTCCTTCCAACAGAAACCAAACAGTAGTCTCCTTTAAAAGTTATCTCTTCGCCTTTTTTATCCTCCGCTATAACAATTACTTCCTTGCCTTTGGCCTCTACCGATTTAACTTTATGGGATAGATTAAATTTTACCTTTTGCTTCTTCATTACTTTCAATAATTCTTTTGAAAGTGCTCCATCCATTCCAGGAATAATACGGTCCATGAATTCGATTACCGTTACCTCTGCCCCTAATCTTTTGTAGACCTGTCCCAATTCCAATCCTATTACGCCACCGCCAATGACTATAAGGTGTTTGGGTATTTCCTTCAGTTTTAGGGCTTCTGTTGAAGTTATAACGCGCTCCTTGTCCAATTTGATAAAGGGAAGGCTGGATGGCTTGGATCCTGTGGCAATAATTATGTTCTTTGCCTCAATGGTCTCTGTTTTGCCGTCGTTCTTTTTTATATTGATGTGGGTTGCATCCTTAAAACTCCCAAGGCCTTCATAAACCTCAATTTTATTCTTGTCCATAAGGAACTTTACCCCGGCACAGGTCTGATCTACCACTGCCTGTTTCCTTCCGATCATTTTCTCTAGGTTGATCTTGATTTCCCCAGGAATTTCAATTCCGTGATCTTCAAAATGCTTTACCGCATCTTCGTAATGGTGGGAAGAGTCCAACAAAGCTTTGGAAGGAATACATCCTACATTAAGGCATGTTCCGCCCAAAGTTGAATATTTTTCTATTATAGCAGTTTTCATTCCTAACTGGGCACAACGGATTGCTGCAACATATCCACCAGGACCTGAGCCTATAATGGCTACATCGTATTGGGTCATATTATTATTGTATTGAAAAGATTAGTTTCATTAATGTGAATACAAAAATACGAATGTTTTATTGTTGGGCAACACTCATACTAGATGGGATATTAACGTATTATGTAATGTTTTTGTTAAATAAATACTTCCGTAGTACTTTTTACTTCATTGATGACGAAGGAACTTTGAGTACTTCCAATGTGGTTTATGGCCGTGAGTTTGGTAATCATGAACTCTCTATACTCTTCCATATCCGCCACGTATATTTTAAGGATATAATCATAATCCCCACTGGTGTGATAACATTCCGCAACCTCATTTAATTTAAGTACTTCCCGCTCAAATTGAAGTACATATTCCTTAATATGTTGTACCAATTTCACATGGCACAATACCGTAAAGGCTTTGTTTACCTTCTTTTTGTCAACCAGGGCCACATAATTGGTAATTACTCCCAGTTTCTCCAGCCTCTTTATTCGTTCATATACCGCGGTAACGGATAAATTTAAGTGCAGGGCATATTCTTTGGTAGTCCTTTTGCTGTCATTTTGTAGCAATCCCAAAAGTTTGGTATCGATTTCATCAAATTTCATGGTGATATATTTTCTAAAGTCAAGTTTAATTTTACTAACTCATGTAATTAAAATCTAAATATCGGTTAAAAAATAGTTTTATATTCTAAGATAGTCGTAAATGGTTGATTAATTACTGTATTAACTTTAATTTTATAGTAAATTAAATATGTTATTATGGATTTTAAGGCAGCTGATGATTTACAGGATTTACAATATTTTGGTGAATATGGGGGTGTTAATCCCTCTATATCCGACTCCTCCACCTATACTTTTTTATCGGCAAAAACCATGTTCGATACTTTTGAGGGAAATACGGAAGGATGTTATCTTTACAGTAGGCACTCCTCCCCTTCCAACCTATATTTGGGAGAAGCTTTGGCCGCTTTGGAAGGAACGGAAACGGCCAATGTAACTGCGAGCGGTATGGGGGCCATAAGTGCTGTAATTCTACAATTGTGCAATGCTGGAGACCATATTGTTAGTAGTAGGACCATCTATGGGGGTACCTATGCCCTTATGAAGAATTTTTTAAAGAAATTCAATATTGGGATTTCCTTTGTGGATACTACTAATTTGGATGCAGTGGCCAAGTCCATTACCCCAAAAACCAAAATGCTTTATTGCGAGTCCGTCAGTAACCCATTATTGGAAGTGGCCGATTTACAGGCACTTTCCAAACTTGCTAAAAAACATGACATCCCCTTGGTGGTCGACAATACTTTTTCGCCCCTATCCATTTCCCCAGCAAAATTGGGAGCCGATATTGTTATCCACAGTTTAACAAAGTTTATAAATGGCACCAGTGATTGCGTAGCTGGGGCGGTCTGCGGTACCAAAGAATTTTGTTTGGGCCTCAAGGATGTAAATAACGGAGCGGGTATGTTATTGGGCAGTACTTTGGATAGTCTAAGGGCATCTTCTATATTGAAAAATATGAGAACCCTTCATATAAGGATGAAGAAACATAGTGAGAATGCGATGTACCTGTCCAAAAATTTTGAAAAGGACGGATTGCGGGTAGTATATCCTGGATTAAAATCGCATGTGGGTCATGAGGTGATGAAAAAGCAATACAACATGGAATATGGCTTTGGAGGGCTATTGACTTTGGACGTGGGGTCTCTGGAGAAGGCCAATGCCCTAATGGAATTAATGCAAAAGAAACATTTGGGATATTTAGCGGTTAGCTTGGGCTTTTACAAAACCTTGTTTAGTGCGCCGGGAACATCCACCTCTTCGGAAATTCCAATGGAGGAGCAAATTGAGATGGGACTGTCCAACGGTTTAATTCGGTTTTCCATAGGGTTGGATGACCATATTGATAGGACCTATATGGCCATGAAGGACTGTCTGATTAAATTGGATATTATTAAATCTATAAGTACTAAGGTGTAACATTGGGTTTGCAGAAGATATATCAAAATCGTAATATTACGAAGAAACAAATAGCTTCTAAATGCAGAACCTGAGTACCAATCCCGCTGGACCCGAAAATGAACATATAGTAGAAAACAAGGAATTGAATATTTGGGAAGCCCTTATCCCAGTAGTTCTTTTGATGATGATGTTGGCCTATAACATTTTCTATGCTGACGGAGAATGGTTCGGGGAATATTCCAATCAGATTATTTTATTATTGGGAGGAGCCATAAGTGCCGTTGTAGGGTTCTTTAATAAAACTTCCATAAAAACTATGGGACTCGAGGTTTTGGAAAACCTTAAAAGCGTTCTTGTCCCCATTATGATTTTGTTTCTGGTAGGTGCATTGGCGGGTACTTGGTTGGTGAGTGGTGTTATCCCTGCCATGGTATATTACGGTCTACAAGTTTTGAATCCCTCCATTTTTTTACCGGCTTCGGTTGTAATTGCTGCAATTATTTCTGTGGCTACAGGTAGCTCCTGGACTACCTCTGCTACAGTGGGGATAGCTCTTGTTGGAATTGGAACTGCCTTGGGCATTTATCCTGGCATGATTGCTGGTGCTGTGATTTCAGGGGCCTATTTCGGGGATAAGATGTCTCCCTTGAGCGATACTACCAATTTGGCCCCGGCCATGGCAGGGACAGACCTATTTACACATATTAAATACATGACTATAACCACGGTCCCTACAATTTTAATAACATTGACGGTTTTTGCTGTGATTAGTTTAAATATAGAGACTTCAGGGAGCGCAGATGTAAGTGCGCTCTTGGTTACCATAGATGATACCTTTAATATAAACCCATATTTGTTTATTGTACCCGGTGTTGTTATTGCGCTAATACTTTTAAAAACCAAACCATTGATTGCGCTGGGTTCAGGGGTAGCCTTGGCCGGGGTATTTGCCCTGTTTTTTCAGACAGAGGTATTAAAAACCCTATCGGATTCCAATGTAACGGCAATTTTCAACGCTATTTTTACTGATACTGCCATAGTCACGGAAAACGAAAAGTTGAACGATCTGTTCAGCGCCGGGGGTATGCAAGGCATGATATGGACCATATTGCTTATATGCTGTGCTATGGTATTTGGGGGTATTATGGATGGCATTGGGGCATTGGCCAGAATTACAAAATCGTTATTGTCCATAGCAAGTTCAGTATTTGGATTGTTTGCCAGTACTGTAATGAGCTGTATTGGTCTAAACGCTATAGCCAGTGATCAATACCTAGCTATTGTTATCCCTGGTAAAATGTTTAAGAAAGCCTTTCAGGATAAGGGTCTGGCACCAGAAAATTTGAGTAGGACGCTAGAAGATTCTGGAACGGTAACTTCGGTATTGATTCCTTGGAACACCTGTGGGGCTTATCAGTCAGGGGTATTGGGCGTTGGGGTTGCCGAATATTTTGTATATGCCATATTCAATTGGTTGAGTCCTTTTACGACCCTCTTCTTTGCGGCCTTGCACTTAAAGATAAGACAGCTTAAGACATCCAAGGTGGCTGGTTAATAATCGTCAGCAATTATTTCTTAATTAGATTTGTGTGATGCAGGCAATTATCTTGGCTTTTGCTAAATAACATGCCCATTTACCTATTGCGATTCCTCGATTTCCTCCTTTGCGATTACTATATATCAAGATATTTCAATAGAAATAAAAACCAACTTCCGTAAGAGGCAAAGTGGGTTGTTTTTTAACAAATCAAATTATTATTAAGTCAGTTAATTTATTCAAAAACGAACTTGATAATTTTAACCTATTTGTATTATGGAATAAAGAAATTAAGGGTGTAAATTTTTCCAACTTCACAATTAAATATAGTTTTCGGCATAGGTATATACAATAGTTATATTGGCATAAGTTTTTTAAATCCATATTAGCAGAAACCCCTGTAATTAGATGTAATTTTACGTTAGAAATTAATTGTATAAATTTTATAAATATGACTTTAGTAGGTAAAAAATTTCCAAACCTAAGCGTAAATGCAATGAACGATTTAGGCGATACTTTCAAATTGAATGTATTGGAAGAGGCTCAAAAAAATAATAAGAAAGTTATCTTATTCTGGTACCCAAAAGATTTCACTTTTGTTTGTCCAACAGAATTACATGCTTTTCAAGCTGCTTTGGGTGAATTTGAAAAAAGGAACACACTGGTTATCGGAGCTTCTTGTGACACTGCCGAAGTTCATTTTGCATGGTTGAATACGGCTAAGGATAATGGAGGAATTGAAGGGGTTACCTACCCTATTCTTGCAGATAGCAACAGAAACCTAGCCTCCACTTTGGGTATATTGGATATCACCAATGAGCAGTATAATGAGGAAACAGGTGTTGTTATGGTAGATGGCGATAATGTAACTTACAGAGCTACCTATTTAATAGATGAGGAAGGTACCGTGTTCCATGAAGGAATAAATCATATGCCTTTGGGTAGAAATGTAAATGAGTATTTGCGTTTGATAGATGCATATACCCACGTTCAGCAAAAAGGAGAAGTTTGTCCTGCCAACTGGGAAGAAGGTAAAGATGCCATGACTGCGGATAGAAATGGTGTGGCCAATTATTTGTCCGCACACGCAAACTAAATTCAAGAATTAAATATAAGGGGTCAATTGATATTTTGAATTGACTCCTTTTTTATAAAATTAAACTTAGAATTTATGATAGTAGAATTGGAAAATGATAATCTGAAAGAGATTATTGATCAAAATAAAAATGTGGTTGTTCAATATTCGGCTACTTGGTGTGGCAACTGTAGAATAATGAAGCCAAAGTTCAAAAAGGAAGCCTCCATTAATGAGGATATCACCTTTGTTCTTGCAGATGCAGAGAAATTTCCTGAATCCAGAAAGTTGGCCAATGTGGACAACCTTCCCACTTTTGCCATTTTTAGCGATGGTGAATTCAAGAATCAGGTACAGACCAATAAGTATGAAGTTTTAAAGGAATTGATCAGTGAAGTTACCAGTAATTAAACATCTTACCGGCTTTATAGCGGAAAACGATGAGGACTATGTATTGGAAACAATAGAAACCTTGGAGTCCATTACCGAAGTCTCTTCATTAAAGGATGAGGAATTGGATGTTATTGGTGAACTGATTTCCAATCTGTACGGAGCCTTGGAGGTACAAAAATCCATAAAGGAAGGTAAGCCCCAAAAAGAGGCTTTGAACGAATTTATGCAAAGGGTAGTTGGTTCTATAGACAAATAATTGGTGTACGATTCAAATCCCAATAAAGGCAAATACCTCTATTTTTATGTTACTACATAGAATAGGGGTATTTTAATTATTTATGTAATTAAGCAAGTCTAATTATTGTCCTACTTTTTATCCTATATTCCTTATTTATCAAGCATATATTTTTTATTTTCACGCAAAATTTAAAAAATTAATTATGGCTACAGTAACACTTAAAGGAAATCCTATAAACACTATTGGCGCACTACCTGAACCAGGAAGTAAAGCCCCTGGATTTTCATTGACCAAGGGAGATTTGTCCAATATACAATTGGACGATTACAAAGGTGCAAAAGTGGTATTAAATATTTTTCCCAGTGTAGATACTGGAACATGTGCACAATCTGTAAGACAATTTAATAAGGAAGCTGCCGAATTGAAAAACACTAAGGTCTTATGTGTTTCCAAAGACCTTCCCTTTGCCCAAGCACGTTTTTGTGGTGCAGAAGGAATAGCAAATGTAGAAATGTTGTCCGATTTCAGGGACGGTAACTTCGGAAAGGCCTTTGGTTTGGAATTTGTGGACGGTCCATTAAAATCCCTGCACTCCAGAGCGGTGGTGGTATTGGATGAAGAAGGAAAGGTTATCTATACGGAGCAGGTTGGGGAAACCGTTGATGAGCCCAATTACAAGGCAGCCTTAGAAGTATTGATGGATGCCTAAGGAAAGCTTTTTGGTGAATCGCATTAAGAGCGTAGGTTTCGCAATAAAGGGAGCTTTACTCTTAATAAGAACGGAATCCAGTATCAAGATTCAGGTTTTTATTACTTTGGTGATGACTGCTGCTGGATTCTATTTTGAAATTTCCAATACCGAATGGATTCTTCAAATTTTGGCTATTGGATTGGTCCTGGGAATTGAGGGGTTAAACACGGCCGTGGAGAAAATAGCAGATTTTGTGCAACCCGAATTTGATGAAAAAATTGGGTTTATTAAGGATGTCTCTGCCGGTGCCGTTATGTTGGTATCCATTGCTGCATCCATTATTGGCCTTATCATCTATATTCCCAAAATCTTTTAAAAACTATTAGTTTTTCCAGAATCCCAATCTAGCTTGTACAGAGTTTCCGTAAAATGCTATTTCAATAGGAAAAGTTCTGATGAGTTCATAAGTAAATTTGTAATTTAGCCACCAGAATTTAAGATTTAATGGCAAAAAAGGTAAAAAAACCAAAGTCAACACCCAATAAAAAAGGCTTTTCCTTAAAACTATCGCAACAGAACAAAATAATTTTTGGGGGGTTGTTAATGCTTTTAAGTATTGCCTTATTCTTTTCCTTTGTCTCCTTTTATTTTACCTGGCAGGAAGATCAAAGCTTGCTGACAGAATTTGCAAACAGGAATGAACAGGCCAGAAATTTATTGAATAAATTTGGAGCCAACGTAAGTCATTTTGTGCTTTATAAAGGATTTGGCGTTTCTTCCATCATATTTACCTTTTTACTATTTAAAACGGGGCTGTACCTATTTTTGAGCATGCAGAAACAAGGGCTGCTTCGTAAATGGATATGGGGCTTGGTTTTTATAATTTGGTTCTCCGTTGCCCTTGGCTTCTTTGCGTCGGGACAACCGTTGTTGGGCGGTATGGTCGGGTACGAGATGAACGATTTTCTACAAGATTATGGAGGTAAAGTTGGAGTCTTTCTCCTACTACTTTTTGGTCTGATAGTTATTTTGGTAAGGTTGTTCCAGTTTTCCCCGGACAAGGCAGTTGCCTATTTAAACGATAAAGGAAAATCTTTTGCTAGCGAATTTAAAAATGGTAAGTCGGCCAAGGTTGATGACGGCGACAGGGAGAACGATATTTTATATACCAAGGAAAAGGAAGAATCCCCCGTGGTAATAGACACCTACACCCATAAGAAAGATATTCCCGTTTTGGCAAAAGAAGATGATGAGGAGGAATTTGAAGTAAAGGTGGGTGCAGAAGAGGATACTATTGCCATGGAAGTGGAAAAAATTAAAGAAGAGAAAGAGGAGTCCGACAATATTTCCGACAAGTTGGTGGAGGATTTTGGTGAATTTGACCCTACCCTGGAATTGGGCAATTTTAAATTCCCTCCATTGGATCTTTTGGATCAGCATGGTGCCAGCGGTGGCATTACCATTAACCAGGAGGAACTGGAAGAAAATAAGAATAAAATTGTTGAGACCTTAAAGAACTATAAGATTGGTATAGCACAGATTAAGGCTACCATAGGTCCAACGGTCACGCTTTATGAGATTGTACCTGATGCAGGGGTGCGAATTTCAAAAATCAAAAACCTTGAGGATGATATTGCCCTGTCCTTGGCGGCACTTGGCATAAGGATTATAGCTCCTATACCCGGAAAGGGAACCATTGGTATAGAAGTGCCCAATAAAAATGCCACCATTGTATCCATGCGTTCCGTTATTGCCTCCAGTAAATTTCAGAAGGCAGAAATGCAGTTGCCCATTGCCTTTGGAAAAACCATTAGCAATGAAACTTTTGTGGTAGATTTAGCTAAAATGCCCCATTTGCTGATGGCAGGGGCTACCGGCCAAGGGAAATCTGTTGGTCTAAATGCAGTATTGACCTCTTTGCTCTATAAGAAGCATCCTGCAGAGGTGAAGTTTGTTCTTATAGACCCCAAAAAGGTTGAACTTACGTTGTTCAATAAGATTGAAAGACATTATCTGGCCAAATTACCGGATTCTGAGGAAGCTATTATTACGGATAACAATAAGGTAATCAATACCTTAAATTCGCTTTGTATTGAAATGGACAACCGTTACGAGTTGTTAAAGGTGGCCATGGTTCGTAATATCAAGGAATACAACGCCAAGTTCAAGGCGCGTAAACTGAACCCTAATGACGGACACATGTTCTTGCCTTATATTGTATTGGTAATTGATGAGTTTGCAGATCTTATTATGACCGCAGGTAAGGAAGTGGAAACCCCTATTGCCAGATTGGCACAGTTGGCCAGGGCTATTGGGATACACTTGATCATTGCAACCCAAAGACCTTCGGTTAACGTAATTACAGGGATCATAAAAGCCAACTTCCCGGCTAGGATAGCTTTTAGGGTTACCTCAAAAATAGATTCAAGAACCATTCTGGATACCCAGGGGGCCGATCAATTGATAGGGCGTGGGGATATGTTGTTTACACAGGGAAATGACGTTACCAGAATTCAATGTGCTTTTGTGGATACTCCTGAGGTTGCTAAGATTACTGAATTTATTGGTTCCCAAAGGGCTTATCCAGATGCGCATCTACTTCCTGAATACTTGGGAAATGATGATTCTGGCACAAGTATTGATTATAACATTTCCGATCGGGATGCCATGTTTAGAGAAGCTGCAGAAGTAATTGTAATTGCCCAACAGGGTTCGGCCTCCCTGATACAACGCAAGTTGAAATTGGGATACAATAGGGCCGGGAGAATTATAGATCAGTTGGAAGCAGCAGGTATTGTTGGTCCTTTTGAGGGCAGCAAGGCCCGCCAGGTACTTGTACCAGATATTTACGCCTTAGATCAACTATTGAGCAATGAAAGTGCATAGGTGACATGTTAAAAATTTAAATAGAAGAAAATGAAAATTAAATTATCTATTATATTATTGGTATTATCTACTTCAATATCTATGGCCCAAAATTCGGCAAAGGCCAAAACTTTGTTGGATGAAGTGTATAATAAAGTAAAAAGTTATGACAATATTTTTGTAGACTTTAAATACAGTCTTAATAACGAGGAGGCCAATATAAATACAGAAACGAGAGGGGATGTAACCATGCAGGGAGATAAGTATTTATTCAATTATTTGGGTTCCAAGCAAATGTATGACGGTAAAAAGGTATATACCGTTGTTCCAGAAAATGAAGAGGTGACCATTGAAGAGAAATTGGATGATGAAAACACCATTACACCATCTAAAATGCTTACATTTTACAAGCAGGGGCATAACTATGACTGGGACATTTTGCAAAATATCCAAGGAAGAAAAATACAGTTTGTGAAGTTGACACCAATTGATACCAACTCAGAAATCAAATCTATTTTGTTGGGTATAGATGTGGAGACCAAACATATCTACAAGCTTATTGAAACGGGAAAAAACGGTACAAAAACGACGATTACTGTTAATTCTTTTAAAATAGACCAGCCCTTGTCCAAAACCTTATTTACTTTTGACGAGAACAAGTATAAAAATGATGGGTATTACATCATAAGAAATTAGACATTGAGAATTCTAGACCGATATATATTATCGAGGTTCCTTTTTAATTTTCTCAGTTCGTTCGTAATACTGATGTTTATCTTCGTATTTCAAACGATATGGTTGTTTATTGATGATTTTGCAGGTAAGGGCCTGGACATTTTCATAATAGGAAAATTCCTGTTTTACCTTATGCCCAACTTAATGGAACGGGTAATTCCCTTGACCGTATTACTTTCTTCCATACTTACTTTTGGTTCGTTTGCGGAAAATTATGAATTTGCGGCCATGAAGGCCTCTGGTATTTCCTTACAAAGGGCCATGTTGCCTCTTATTGTTTTTGTTACATTTTTAGGTGGGGTCACTTTTTATTTTGCCAATAACATTATTCCTATTTCCGAACAAAAAATATATAATCTAAGAAGGAATATTGCCAAGGTTAAACCTGCGGCGATTATTTCTGAGGGAGTTTTTAGTGATTTGGAAGGTACGGAAATGAACATGAAGGTAGATCGTAAGTATGGGGAAAATGATAGGTTCTTGGAAAATGTCATCATTCATGAAAAATCCAAAACAAAGGTCAATACCACAGTAATCAAGGCTAAATCAGGTGAGCTTATCAGTAGTGAGGACTCGGATATTTTGCAGTTGGTATTAAAGGAAGGGCATTATTACTGGGACGTAAGCACTAAAAATAACAAGGAGAAGAAGAAAAATCCATTTACCAAGGCCAATTTTAAGACTTATACCATTAACAAGGATCTTTCAGATCTTAACGATGTTGACTTGGATGAGGAGCGGGATGTAAGTACGGATAAGATGAAAAACATTTCCCGCTTAACCAAAGATATAGACTCTCTAAAGGAAGACAATGTAAAATTGGTAACTGCTTTTTCCAAGAATATCGTAGGAAGAATGGGCGCCTTCGTGCCCCTGAAAAAACCAGATTCGTTAGCCCAAATTACAATCGATAAAAAAAAGAAAGAAATGGATTCTTTGGGAACCAAGATAGGTACAGATAGTATATTGGCTCTCTATCCCTCATGGCACCAGACACAGATTTTAAGCTCTGCAAAAAGTGCTACTTCCAATATTATAACAAGTATTCAAGGAAAGAAAAATGAGCTTCAAATAAAATACAAGATATATCGTCTTCACATTTTGTCGCTCCACAAAAAATATGCACTGGCATTATCCTGTATTATTTTGTTTTTTGTTGGGGCCCCTTTGGGTGCCATCATCAGAAAAGGTGGTTTAGGTTTGCCTATGGTTATTGCAATTATTCTGTTCCTAACTTATTATTTTATTGGGGTATTTGCTGGAAATTATGCTAAGGAGGGGAATATAAATCCTATTATAGGGGCATGGCTTTCTACATTTATAATGTTACCTTTAGGTGTTTTCCTAACTAGAAGGGCAACTGCGGACAAGGGATTAATGTCCTTTGGGAGTATTTTGGATTATTTTAAGAGCGTATTTAAGAAGAAAGAAAAAATTGCTGTAACATGACAACAAAAGTTGAAAAGACTATTACGCTAAATACCATTGAGGAAGCTATTGAGGATATAAGGCAGGGCAAGGTAATTATTGTAGTGGATGATGAAAACAGGGAAAATGAAGGAGATTTCTTGGCAGCCGCAGAATTGGCTACGCCAGAGTTGATCAACTTTATGGCTACCCATGGTAGAGGACTTATCTGTGCACCACTTACCGAAGGTAGATGTAAGGAACTGGGTCTGCATATGATGGTGCACAATAATACTGATCCTATGGAAACAGCGTTCACAGTTTCTGTAGATTTAAGGGGCCATGGTGTTACTACGGGCATTTCTGCCGCAGATCGTGCGAGTACCGTTAAAGCGTTAACAGATTTAAGTATTAAGGCCCATGATTTGGGTAGGCCTGGGCATATATTTCCTTTGGTAGCTAAAGAAGGGGGGGTATTAAGAAGAACGGGACATACCGAAGCCGCCATTGATTTTGCCCGTTTGGCCGGACTAAAACCTGCTGGGGTTATCGTTGAGATTATGAACGAGGATGGATCTATGGCCAGATTGCCCCAATTGGTAAAAGTGGCCAAGACATTTGATCTAAAAATTGTGTCAATCGAAGCCTTGGTCGCCTATCGCATGGAGCATGATAGTCTTATCCGTAAAAAGGAAGATTTTAATATTGTTACCAGATTTGGCGAATTTAGATTGAGGGCCTACCAACAGACCACGAATAATCAGATACATTTAGCGTTGACCAAGGGGACTTGGAAGAAAGAAGACAAAGTCCTGACCAGGATTAATTCTACGCTGATCAACAATGACATTCTTGGCACCCTTACCAACAATCCGGACAAAAAATTGGAAGATATGTTCAACGCCATCAATGAAGAAGGCAAAGGGGCAATAGTCTTTATTAATCAGGAAACCGAATCCTTGAACCTATTGGGCCGCCTGGGTGAACTGAAGGAATTACAAAAACAAGGAATATACAAAGCTCCCAAAGTGGATATGGACGCCAAGGACTTTGGTGTTGGAGCCCAAATCTTGCACGATTTGGATATAGCCAAAATTAGGTTGTTGAGCAATTCTAGTCACACCAAAAGAGTTGGGCTTGTAGGTTACGGACTGGAAATTGTAGAATACGTAACGTATTAATAAGGACGATTAAATCTTAAATAATAAATGCCGAAGGTTCAATTTCCTTCGGCATTTTATTTTGGCTCAAGGTAGTCCCGACTTACAAGGGTCTTACCCAGATGTTTCTAAATTGAGTTTTGTTGCCGTGGTCCTGTAGAGAAAGTACATCATCGCCATGGGCAGAGGGGTAGTCATGCAAACCAATATAATAGGTGTTACCACTAATCTCTACATTATTTTGTACTAGAACACCGTTGTGTAGAACCGTAATCTTCGCCTTGGCATCCAATCGGCCATCTTTTTTAAATCTAGGGGCCGTATATATTACGTCGTAAGTGTTCCATTCCAATGGACCGCGCATCGCATTTACCAAGGGTGCGTGGTCTTTATAAATACTAGCTGCCTGTCCGTTTCTATAGGTACGGTTATTGTAAGAATCCAATATTTGCAATTCATATCTGTTCTGCAAAAATAATCCGCTATTGCCCCTACCCTGGCTTGAACCTTCCACCACATCCGGAGCACTAAATTCTATGTGAATCTGGCAGTCACCAAATTTCATCTTTGTACTTATACCTCCAGAACCGGGAACTACTTCCATATGGTCATTGTCTACAATTTTCCATGGTGCCGGTTGTGCATTGTCTTTTTGTTTTACCCATTGATCCAAGTTTGTTCCATCAAATAAAATTATTGCATCCGAAGGGGCGTCTCCCAATGTTTTTGCAGGAGTCACTACACTTACTTCTGGTTCCCATATTTCCGTCATTTCTGCCTTCATGGGCATAGGTGATACTTCAGGAGGAGTGCTGATATGTTTGTTTTGTGCTCCTATTTGCAAAGAAAAAGCAATAGAAAATAGGAAAAGGAAAATAATCTTGGAATTCATATTACTAAAAGATTTAATGGTGATTTGATTTGCTAATTTAAATATACTTATATTCCTCAAGATTTACATGGATATATATTAATATTCTTAAGGTCAATACTTGTTCAGTTTTCATCACCCCAATTATGGCGAAAGATACATGTAGTTGATATAAACCAATGGCTGTTTGTATATTTCAAGTGAAACTAGGGATTTTGATCCTTATGTTTCACCTTATATATAATTCTATTGACCCATCTCAAGTTCGAGTTCCCCTCCTTTTACTATTTGTGAGTGTCTTACGGTGAATCCATTTAGAGCTTTACCATCCAAACTGGAGCTTTTTATAAGCCAGTTATCCATATCGCTGTTTTTTACCTTTATAGTAAATTTATTGCCTTTATAATATTGGGGATGAAGACTTATCTCTATGGTGTCAAAAATTGGACTTCCCAATTCATAAACCGGATCATTTTCGGTTCCTCCGTTCATTTGAAAAAGACCTATTTTCATTAGAACGGATAAACTTCCCATAAGTCCCTGGTCTTCATCGCCATTGTAGCCAGTTGCAGGAGAAAGTCCACTAAAAACTTTGTCTACCACTTTTCTAGACCAAAATTGCGCTAGATCGGGCCTGTCCAACTGATTAAATACAAATGCCGTCTGAATGGATGGTTGGTTACCGTAATTGATGGGTATACGTCTATATTCCGGATGAAGTTCCTGCGAGTGCGAATTACCTGCTGTGAACCCTAGTTTTTCCGCCACCTCGAATTGATGATTCAATTTTTCAGCGGCCTTCGATTTGCCGCCCATCAAGTTTGCCAAACCGCCAATGTCATGAGGTACAAACCACGTTGATTGTGCTCCATTCGACTCTATAAATCCATGCTGGTGTTCGTAAGGATCATAATTCTCCAACCAATCTCCTTCTACATCCTTTGGTCTCATCCAACCGGAAACTTTGTCGAATACATTTTGGTAATTATAGGAACGCAGGGCAAACACATCATAGTCATCCTTATGCCCAAGTTTTTTGGCCAATTGTGCCAAGGTCCAATCTTGGTAGGCATATTCCATAGTTAGGCTAGCTCCGTCCTGGTGTCCTCCAAATTTACCCTCGGGAATCGGATAGGGAACAAAACCGTTATTCAGGTAATACTTAAAGCCTCCACCAAGCGCTGTTTTATGTTCATAACCAGCCTTTTCCATAATTCCTCCTGGCATATGATTTTTCTTTAATGCCTGATAAATAAATTCGGTATCTTCCTTAATAATACCTTTCTGAATGGCACTGACTATAAAAGGGGTAGACGAGGCACCTGTCATAACATAAGTGTAATTGCCCCCTGAAGGTCCCCGTGGGACCAAACCACCATCCCGATAATATTGTATCAGGGAATGGACAAAATCTTCCATAATATCTGGATAGACCAAGCCCCAAAGCGTATTTATAGTCCATTGGGCTCCCCAGAAGGAATCGGAATTATAATGGTTAAATTTAGGTTGTCCGGCAGGATCCAAGGGTATTTGTCCTATTCTAAGGTTATCTCCAGTATTATCGGGATAGGCTCCATTAATATCACTTATTACCCTTCTACCTTGCAAAGCGTGCCAAAGGTCCGTATAAAATCTGCGCTGTTGTGTTTCTGTACCTCCTTGAATTTTAATTCTACCAAGAAAACCATTCCACTCTTCTTCGGATTCGTCCACCACCTTTTGAAAATCCCAATGGTTCAGTTCCGAATCCATATTTACTTTCGCATTTTCGACAGACGTATAGGATATACTGGCCTTCATTAATACATTCCGGTTTTTTTCATTCATGAAAACTAAATAATTGCCAGTTTCCGGATCATGGTCGATAGCACTGATTTCGGAATTCAATTCTATCTTGAAAAACAGTTTGAAGGGTTTGGGCCTTCTATGGGTAGGACTCATTTCCAACTCACCGGTAAGAATTTTGTTTCCTATTTTTTCCATTTTTCCATTTAAATTTTCACTAGGTCCCAAAAGGGTATTCAGATTAAATAGTATGGCAGGACTACCTTCGCTAGGAAAGGAGTATTTGTGGAACCCTACTCTTTTAGTACTGGTAAGTTCTGCCGATATTCCATAGCGCTCTAGATCTACCAGATGATAGCCTGGAGAAGCCTTTTCTGCTTGGTGATTAAATTTGGAATAAAAATCTTTAAATACCCCAGTCTCGTTTTCAGAGGTAATGCTTACCGGCATTACTGATAGCCCTGAAATCTGCCATCCGTGAACATGGCTAAAGCCTTTGATGGTATCTGTCTTGTGTCTGTAACCACTTCCCCATGCTCCGTCAATTTCTGTATCCGGACTTAAATTCACCATGCCAAAGGGTCTAGATGCCGAGGAGAAAAAGAACCATCGTGAGTTTTCCGAATCGAGTTGTGGATATACTAGGTCAACAAAATTATCAGGTTTAGGGTTTTCCGATTGTATTTCTTTACAAGAATTAAATGTAAAAATGGTGAGTAGCAAAAGAAAAAAAATAGATGCTTGATTAATCTTCATTAAGTTGATTTTATGTTGAATAACATTTTTGTATCAATAATAACTCAATAATTGGAGAAATCCACAATATTTCGTAGAACATTTGCCATTTTTTCAGCCCTTGAAGTAACCTCCTCATCTGTCCAACCCAATTTTATTAAACAGGAAATATTTCTACCCACCCATTGATCAGATTTGGAAAAATCGGACATATTATAATTCGGCAATCCCTCTCTTAACTCCTTGGAAAAACCATTCAGGCTATTCAAATCCTTTAAATGCTCCCATTTCCTATAGTAATGCCAATTGTTGTTGAACCAATAAAAGCAGGCATCCACGCCATTTTCAGAAAAAGCCTTGATTGTCTTTTTGGCCATTTCTTCTGTTGGTAGAAAGAAACTGAGAAAGGAATAGTTCTCAACACCATTTTTTGGGACTCGCCTAAAGCTAACTTCTGGAATTTGTTCTAGTGCCTCTTTTAAGATGGTATAGTTTCTTTTCTGGGTAGCTATAAAATCGTCCAAACGTTCTATTTGGGCAAGGCCTACGGCGGCATGCAGTTCCGAAATCCTATAATTATAGCCCAAGTTCGGATGGCCTTCCGCTCCCCTATCCTTACCTATATGATCATGACCATGATCTGAATATTGGTCGGCGAGTTTATAAAACTCCTGGTTATTGGTAATCACTGCCCCCCCCTCTCCACAGGTAATGGTCTTTACATAGTCGAACGAAAAACATCCCAAATCCCCGTAACTTCCCAAAGGTTTACCGTCGTAACTGCCACCAATGGCCTGACAGGCATCCTCCAAGAGAATTAGGCCGTGTTTTTCACAAATCACTTTTAATGGTGCCAGATCTGCCATGGATCCACACATATGGACAGGCATCACTATTTTGGTTTTATCGGTAATTGCGTTCTCCACGGCAAGGGGGTCTAGTGTAAGTGTATCGTCTACATCCACTAGGATGGGAACAGCCCCAACGGAGAGGACTGCTTCAAAGCTTGCCACAAAAGTAAATGTCGGCAAAATAACTTCATCCCCCGCACCTACTTTGGCACAGGCCAAAGCCACTGTTAGGGCTGCAGTACCACTGCTCACCAATTGGGCATGGTTCACTTGCATTCGCTTTTCCAGGGCCTTTTCCAGTTCTTTTGCTTTCCAATGGCCATTCCTCATGCCATCAAAACCATACCGCATTAATACTCCTGAATCCAAAACGTCATTGACCTGTTTCCGTTCCTTATCTCCAAAAAGTTCAAATCCTGGCATATTTTAATTCTTAATTATTAGGTTATTAAATTGATTTTTTGTGATTGGATCAGGGTATATGAATGATACTTTCATCCAAGTCCCTACGCACTTTTTTTAAGGTAGCAAACATATCATCGGTGGACCTGTAGCCAACAGGAAGTACCAATACAGAAGTAAGTTTTAGTTTGTCCAGTCCCAACAGCTCGTCATAGGACGTTGGCTGAAAGCCTTCCATAGGACAGGCATCGACTTCCTCCAAGGCGCAAACGGTAAGCAGCGTACCCAACGCTAGATAGGCCTGATTGGTGGCCCATACCCTGACCTCTTCCCTTTCCTTTTTGGAGAAGCTTTCAACCAGTGCACCCTTAAAGGGATCAAGTATTTCATCGGAAGTATTTCTAATTTGCTGCACCCTGGCAAAATAGTCATGGATAAATTTCTGGTCAATTTGCTTTTCAATACAAATAACAAGAACGTGCGATGCTTGGGCCACCTGCTTTTGGCCATAGGAAAACTTCACCAACTCCTTTTGTAGCTCCTTATTTTGAACCACCAATAATTTGATGGGTTGTAATCCATAGGAAGTGGCTGTTAAATTAAAGGCCTGCTTTAATTTTTCCAGCTTTTCCTCTGTCAACATCTTATCGGCATTGAACTTCTTCACTGCATAGCGCCATTCCAATTTCTTGATAATATCCAAAATTTATTCTCTTTTAATTAAAAAACCATAGTTTAATGGACATGAAAATAACCACAATAATCAGTAATATTTTTACGATTTTGTCCCCTTTGTCCACGGACCATCTGCTGGTCAACCATCCTCCGAGTGTTTGTCCGGAGGCCAAAGTTAAGCCTATTTCCCAATCCAGTTTACCGTTCAACCCGAAAAGTATCAAAGCTGCACTGGTGTACACCACCATGACCACAGCCTTAATGACGTTGGATTTCATCAATGTAAGGTGATTGATAGTTGATAACGCCAATAACACAAAAATACCGGTTCCTGCTTGTATGAAGCCACCGTAAATACCTATAAAGAAAAAGGAGACAATGGCCCAAAATTGTCTTTTTCCCGTAATGATTTCCTCAAAATCGTTAATGCGTATTCTGGGTTGTACAAGCATCACAATAACTATTAGGACCATTACAATGGCCAGTATCTTATTAAAGGCATTCTCATTAATATCTATGGCCAGTTTGGAACCAATTAGTGTACCTACTGTGGCTACTATGGAAAGATACAAAATAAACGGACTGGCTATTGCCTTGCCCTTACTCCTGTAGCCGGCAACATTGGCAATTCCCTGGGTAAGTACGGCTATCCTGTTGGTGCCATTAGCAACACTGGCGGGCAGGCCAAGAAAAATTAGAATAGGCAATGTAAGAAGGGAGCCACCGGCAGCCAAAGTATTGAGCGCACCAACTGCGAGACCTACCAAAGCCAAAAGCACATAATGGTACCATTCTTCCATTAGGCAAAAGTAAGTGCTTGGAAAGAATCTAGCCTAATTTAAATTATGAAATAAAAAATGGATTTTCTTTTAAAAAGAATAAAAAGGTTTCTATATTTGCACCCGCTAAGGAGAAATGGCAGAGTGGTCGAATGCGGCAGTCTTGAAAACTGTTGAGGGTCACACCTCCGGGGGTTCGAATCCCTCTTTCTCCGCAAAAGGAAACCCATAACGAAAGTTATGGGTTTTTTGTTTCCTGCAGCCTCCGAAGTTTACTTCGAAGAGGCGGAAGGAAACAAAAAATCTAACACGCGGAGCGGGTTATGGTATCCATGCTTGCCCGGGATTGCCTTTCGGGGATGCACGAGTGGAAACGAGTGAATCCTGGCGAAGCACGAGCATGACGCTCGCGCCAGCGGGGGATTATTTTATTGGGATGCGCGAGTGGCAACGAGTGAATCCTTTATCTGTATGAAAGCTACAAATTTGCCCAGCACTTTTATTCAGGGTTATGGTTTCCATGCTTGCCCGGGATTGCCTATTGGGAAGCGCGAGTGGA
>TARA_R110002020_G_scaffold256355_2_pt1 | contig 50239 bp, 38 predicted proteins | sample TARA_R110002020 | Tara Oceans TARA_R110002020 (sample SAMEA4396489) | marine metagenome | biome: Westerlies Biome; feature: [MES] marine water layer (ENVO:01000295) within the mesopelagic zone...; material: water (ENVO:00002006), including particulate matter (ENVO:01000060) such... | reverse complement strand
CAGGAGACTGCAGCATTCAAAGCACAAGTCTGAAGACTTGCGCTAGATGGGGCGAAGAATATGAAATTGTCTGTGAGGACAAAGACCATGGTGGAGACATAGACCATGGTGAAGGCGCGCCTTTAGAACGAAACCTGCGAGGTCTTGAAGACCTCAAAGGTTAAAAAAAGGGGCGGCTGCTGAAGACCGCCCCGCAGCCCGAAACTTTGCAAGAATGGGCTGCAAAAAATAAGAATGGGAATCCATCCCTCGAAGAGGCCAGAGCTCGAGGCTGGTCTGCGCTGATGAATTCCTGAAAGGGAGATGCCGAAAACCCTTTTCAGAGTAGGCAAACAACCAAAAACGGTTTCCCTGTTTTTGATCTGTTAAAAAACAGGCATTGTTATGAATAGTTTAACTAAAAGATTACCGCTGTTTGCCTTTATGCTGGCAGCGTTTGCAGCGTTTGCATTTACTTCTCCAGAAGACGTTCAAACAGATGTCTATGGATTTGACGGAGAACATTGGTATCTGGTAAATCAACCTCCCGGACCGGGCACCTACAACTGTGTAATGGACACTGCGCCTGGATGTCTTTATGAAGAGATAGATGGTGATCCAATTGATCCAAATACCAACCGAAAATTCCAAAACAACGGACTAACTCCGATTGAGAATTAGTAGATCAAACTTCGAACGAGTGAGAGCCTTGAACCTGTGGTCCAAGGCTCTTTTTTGTACTTAGCGGTTTCCCAATTCTATTTCATACGGAGGAAGCTCCAAAGTATATTGATCGGCAGATGACAAACTATATACTGTTCCGTTTATCTCTCTGGTAGCCTCTAAACCAGATTCTAGCTCCTTTAGCCTTTTCATATCATACCATCGAAGTCCCCTGAACACCAACTCTTTTCTCCTCTCCTCCAAGACTAATTCCAATGCCTTTTCTTCCTCCAGCTCAATCCACTCCTCGAAATCGCTATATCGTTTTGCACCCAATGCATTTATATAAGCAAGTCCATTATCAACCTCACCCAGTCGAATGGCCGATTCTGCTGCCACCAAGTAAGCTTCTGCCATACTGATTCCTGTAAACAGGTTAAAGTCTCCTGTATATGAACCTTTAAACAAGGGTAATCCAGACTGATCGAGAGTAAAGAATAGTGACTTTCTCAAGTCAGACTCTCCATACATGCTGTACAAATCAGGATGGATGAAAGTGGCGGCGCTGGCGGTCACAGGGAAACTGCTGGTCATGCTATAGAATAGTGTTTCTGTATTAAATAGGCTGAAAGGATAAGAAGAGGCACTATCCAAGGTACTATAGTCCATTAATTCTCCTTTTTGCTGCACTACATAAGTTGCAGAATTGTAAGCCTCCTGCCATTCCCCTTCATACAGGTAGATTCGCGCGAGAAAGGACTTTGCTACTGACTTATCCGCTCGGGTTTTGTACTGCGCCTGATCCGGCAGCCTGGTAAATGCCTCTTTCAAATCTGCTTTTGCCAATTCCAGTACTTCGTAAACATTCAACATTTCCAGAGTGGCATTGATGTCAGATTTCAAATTGACTGGAATACGTGTTTCGTTCGCAAGTGCAGAATTGGGGGAAGGCAAAAACAACTGAGCCAATTCAAACATGGCTCTAGCCCTTAAAGCTAACGCTTCTCCGATCAGGACACTGTTTCCGGAATCTGAGGTATCATCAATTTTCTCCAGAATATCCAAGCTCACATTCCCGTAAAACACCCTGCCATGAAGACTTTGGTAATCCCCGGACCGTTCATTGGGTTCGAAGACTGACTTCTTCCATAAGTAGGCATTCTGTTCCCAAGGATTCAAGGTTTCCCAGTTTTGGGATGTAGTCACCCAATCATCTGCGAGAATAAAGGATATCAGCGAATTTGCATTCAGAAAACTATATGAGTCCAATAAAGCCCGCACATCATCCACCGTAGCAGGTACTACCAGAGATTTCTGAGGCTTTTCATCCAAATAATCCTGACAGGAATAGCTGATGAGAACACTGATGCAGCATAGTATATTAATACAGTATTTTTTCATGTGTTTATAATTTGATTTTTAAAGGCCATATCCCAGCCCGTATTCTTATTTATTGATCACCTAAAAGTCAATCCTCATCCCAAGCGCAAATGATCGTAAGGGCCGGGAGGTCTGAAAGTCAGGATCAAGTGCATCATCGGAAGCCTTCCACAGGATACCGAGATTGCTGGCGTAGGAGTACAACTCAGCCGAGTGAAAGGGAAGCCTAGGCTTACTTGCACTGCTTAGCGTATATGAAAATCGCACATCATTCAATCGAATATGGTCGCCTTTCTCAACCAAGGCTCCGGAATTCATATAGAAGTTGTTTCTTCTAGTATCAGATGAAGCTGGGAGTGATGGCACCTGAGTCCATTCCTCATCTCCGGGTTGCTGCCACCTGCGGTCGTAATCCCCATGCCCAATGGTTCCACGCAGCAGTGTGTAATAATTGATAGATTCCCGGGAATAGTAGTATCCAAAGCGATAGGAAATATTCACCGATAATGCAAAACCTTTGTACCCAAAATCATTTCTGAATGCCCCAAAACTGGTAGGCCGTGCCGGCCCATGGTATTGCAGGTTTTCTATAGTTGCTTCCCTGGAAATCGCCAGGTAATCATTGCTAGCTTCTCCGTCCACGAATCCTCGGGGATCACCCGTATCAGGATCCAATCCCGCCCATTTGTAACTGTAAATACCATACAGCGGACGACCTGCATACGGATAAGGCATACTGGTATTTGCCATTGCCAAGAAATTGCTAACCGTGGGTAGTTTTTCAAAGTCCGTCACTTTTTCATTTACTCCGCTGTAGAACAAATTACTGGTCCATTGAAAATCATTTCTAAACCATCTGACTGCCAATGAAAGGTCCGCGCCATTGATCCGGCTTGCAGCGAAATTCCCGGTAAAGTTGGTGTTTCCCGTAGCAGCTTCCACCGAATAGTCCCCCAGCAGATCGCGAGAATCCTTGATGTAGTATTCTATGGAACCTGCGAGAAAACCATTTTGGGTTTCCACATCCAATGCAAGATTTGTGGTCTGAATCTTTTCCCAGCTTAATCCTGGATTGGGAGGATTTACTATCCCTGAAGCGGTCAACTGGGGCAAAATATCCCAGGGAAGAAATGTAATGTACCTGGCTGTAACAGCTGATGAAAGACTTTTATCGACATTTCCACTCACTCCATAAGTGGCTCTTAATTTTAGAAAAGGCATCTTTGGAAAGTCCGCAAATTTCTCATCGGATAAAATCCAGCCAGCACCCATTGACCAAAGCGGAACCCCTCTTTTATTGGACTCTACCCCGAATATATTGGCCTGGTCCTTTCTGGCACTTAGGGTAAGAAAATACCTGTGCTTCAAGTCATAGCCCACATTGGCGTAATAGGAAATAAAACGGTCCACTCTCCCACCATGTGAATCTTCTGAGGGAATGCTCGCCTGCTGGCCTGGATTATAAAACAATGGAAAACGACTCACCAAATCCACAGGTAAACTGATGCCAGTATCGTCACGATAGCCATAATATGCAGTTGAGCTGTTCAGTCCCTGAAGATCACGGATCTCCATTCCAGCAATTGCATTGAGAAAGTGTGTGCCTTCCCAGTCCTTTACAAAGCTCAGTTGGGGGCGGAAGGTATGGGAATAGGTATCTGATTGCCCCAGGTTCAACACTTCCCCTTGGGGCAGCGGATAGGTGTAATTTCCATCGTCACCGATCTGGGTATATTTGTTGATTAAATCCCGTGTGGCAAAAAGCGAAAGTGGATCCCGGTCCCTGGTAGTATTAATGTTCTTCCAGTATTGGTAGAATACCCCCAGTTTCAGTTCAGAGGTAATAGAATACTGAATGGAAGGACTCACCCGGATATCATAGGCTTGCGTACGGTGATCCAACTGTCCTATCTCATTTAAGGGCCGGAATTCCCAATCCAGCAAGCCCAACTCAGAGACTGAATTTATAAATCTGGTACTGTAAAACTTGGCAATAGGGAGTGGGTTGTCCTGCTCGTCAGCAAGCCTGTCGTAGGCGTATCCGCCCGGAATTTCAGTACCTACCAAAGAATTCTGATTTGAAATATTCAATGAAATACCCACCTTCAATTTATCCGAAAGAGTTTGCCATTCATCACCCATAGCCAAGGTCCAACGGTTGTTACTGTTACCTACAATGCCTGACCGAATCTGATCGTATCCAAGTGATACCTGGTAAGTATGGGAATCACTTCCTCCTGATAATGAAAGCGAATACTGCTGGCTGATTCCAGACTGCAAGTAATACTCATTTACATCATTTCGGAGATCGGATTGCCTGTAAAGTTCAAGCAGTTGATCTGCCTGCTCCCCTGTGAGCAGCCCGTCGCGTTCTGCAATCAGGGTTTCTACCGTTGGAGAAAGACTGGGTTTATTCGAGTTTCTTTCCAGACTACGGTAGAAGTTGCTGGAAAACAGCTGCTCCTCAATTCCAATAAATTCGGGTATGGACATTTGAGGTACATAATAGAGGTCCCGTGGTTCGGTCAGGGTGACATTGGTATTGAAGCTGACTTTTAAGGGCTGACCTTTTGCTCCTTTCACTGTTGTAATTACGATCACCCCATTTCCTGCCCTCGCTCCCCAGATAGAGGCAGCCGCCGCATCCTTCAACACCGTAATGGAGGCCACATCATTGGGGTTTATATTTTCCAAAGGTCCGTCATAGGGGAAATTATCGACAATAATCAATGGTGAGGTATCAGAAAATATCGTGCTGCGGCCCCGGATGGTAACCGGTTCATTGACAGCCTGTTTCCCTCGGTTAAAAATGAGTCCCGGTGTCACATCTTCCAGGCGGTCCAGCACCGAGGTACTCACCCTTCGCTGGACGAGCTGGCTGTCCAAATATGAAAAAGAACCTGTCGCACGCTCCTTGGGCAAGGATTGATACCCCGTGGAGACAATTTCTACCGTATTGAGCTCTGTCTCGGACGAAGTCAAGCGTATAAGCAAGGGCTCAGATAACGGAAGTGTAATTTCCATTTCCATGGTTTTCATCCCTATGTAGGATACTACCAAGGTATAGTTAACCTCAGCAACCTCAAGCTCAAATTCCCCTTCCTCATTGGTAATCGTCCGGTACTGGGTATCCTGTAAATAGATCAGTGCACCGGGAAGGGAAAGTCCATCCCTGTCGGTCACTGTACCGCGGAGCGTAGCTAGTGTTTGTTGGTAGGCCTGACTTTTTCCTATGGAAATAGCCAAGACCAGTAAAATCATACTAATGTATTTCATGGCTGTGTGTGATGTAAAGTGATAGATTGATTGGCGTATCCAGCTTGTATGCTGTCCAGCATCTCATGAAGCTGCCGGGGTGCCAGGCGATGCAGGCTCTGAAAGCGGACCTTGGAATCCGGACCTACAATCATTTTTTGTGGGAATGCCTCTATCCCATAGCGGGAAAGCACCTCACTGTCAGCTACTGCCTTCAGGTTTAAAAACTGATCGGATGTGTATTTGCCAGTGCGAAGGCTATTGCGCCAGCTGTCCTCCCCGGAATCGGCATTTATGGTGACCAGTATAATGTCGGAGGCTTCCGAAAAACCTGACTCCTCAGCTAGCAGCCCTTTCAGGGGAGTCAAAACAGTCTGATAGTCATCGACACAAAATTTGCATCCGGAAATCCAGTAATGGATCAGCAAGGTCTTACCGCTATAATCAATAAGGTCTACTGATTTTCCCTGCTCGTCGTATAGCCCCCCTGAAAGAAAACCGCCCAACTGAACTTCCTTAAGCGAGATCAACTGCTCCTTGATCCAGGATGTCTCAACAAAAGCGATGCTTCTATCGAGTGTTGTGGACAGGTTATCACCAAACTTATTGTAATTGCCTAGCACGTAGTTACCTATCATCGGGTCCTTCAAACGTGCTGGATAAGTATCCACCACCCCGAAAAAGTCCTCCTTTTTCATTTTAGCTTCAACCAGTGCCAGACCTACCGCCCCTTCAATCAATAAGGGATGTGAAGCCCCCAAGCTCTCCATATGTAGATCTGCAGCCCAACCCAGAAGTTCAGCTTGCTTTGCCGGTGATTCCTTTAAATGATCCAATGCGAATTCAGCCCGGTTTACTCCCTGCTTCAACATCGTCCCAACTACTCTGGCTTCCAGAAGCTGGTATTCAGTAGCCGTAAGAACATCCTTAAAACGCTGTACAACCTTCCAAGCTGGATTTTGGGTAACAGGAATACTTAGATATTCCTTGAGGTATTCCCAACCTGTTTCAGCAGGAACCAACACCTTAAGCTTGACATACAGGTCGTCAGGTTTCTGCAAGGCACGTCTATAACGCTCGCCTGAACTGGAATTCTCAAATAATCCTTCGCTTGTACCTGCAAGCAGGAGGGGATCAGAATTAAACTTGGATTCGGCAACTGCCTGATCCAAATAATACTGGGTGCGGTAGAAGTCAGCCTGGGGACCTCCGAAAAGCAGCATTCCTGAGCTCTGATCAAACCGGATCCTTACCCTGTCCAAGCCCTTAAAATTCCAGTTCCGGATCAAATCTACCTTCCCGGCAGATAGGGAAAAGTACCCCTGATCTACTTCTTCTGGAAGATAGCAGGTGAAAACTGTCATATTCCCACTTCCTTCAAAAAAGGTCCCCTTGTGTCCTACCAAGGGAATGGTATGTCCGGGAGAAATGGCGGGCGAGCTGCTAAGCATTTTTTCCCAATACGTCAATACCAGGGTATCGATCCCGCTGGCAGCAGGTATTTCCAGATAGAGCATCCCTTCCAAGCAAGCAGAAGAGCTTGCGCCCTCCTGCCCTGGGATGCCGGAGTAATCAACCAAATCAGTCTCCGGAGGTGAATCAGCAACCTGTGCTGTGGTGGTGCTTGTGGGAAGACATAGGTATCCCAGTAAGCAGATGAGTAGTGTTTTTTTCATGAGCTTTTTGTTTGTATTGCTGGATGTCCGGTGACCGATGACCAATGTTCGAAGACGGAAGTGAGTCCACAGTCGACAGACCACGGTCAACAGCAGTCAGTGGTCAGTGAGCAGTGAGCAGTCGCAGTAGGCAGAAGACCAAAGTGTGTCAGGCTGAGCGAAGTCGAAGCCCATTTTCTCCAATTTCCAATCTCTGACTTTTGCTACTTGATACTTGCTACTTGATTCTTTGTACTTGGTACTTTGTACTTGGTACTCAAATACAGACAAAGCAATCCCACCTCGCTCCCACCGAGCAACCAGCAATAGTTTTAACTAAGAAATAAATGTGTAAGTAGTAACCGATCTGCTCAGGGCTGTGCACCTCCCCTTTCACGGTCATGGCCGGAACCCTTAAATCGGATTCTTGGGCTTCAGGGGATACAGGCGATCTACCGCGGTGATGCCGAGTTCCACTGGTAATAGATAATGTGTAATAGGTAGAGAACTAACTGACCCGCTTACCAACCAAGCATAACCTCCCACCCTGTGAATCCTACAGGCTACTGTCTGCAACAGAAAAGGAAGAAAATCAATCATGCTCGTTTTCATTAGTAATGAAAAATGGTAAAACGAGTCTTTATCACGATAAAAATGGAGCACCATAGCTTGGGCACCTACTTCTACCGTATCACAAGGTTCCGACACCTTAGGGGCAGTATCGATAGGGCCCAAGAGCTATAGTGCATACGAAAGTACGCAAAATAATCCCTTGAGCATTAACCTACCGTCTCCCCCCTTTTCAAATTTGTCGGAATTTGTGATGGAGACTCTTTTGATTAATACCAAGAAAATTCTGAAATGTGTATTTACTAATTCAGAATAATCAAATATATCGATTTTAAGTACAATACAAAACTTTACTGATATAAAATGTACTAGAAATTATTCATCGATTTGCTCACTATGAGCGAATTAGATAAAAAAAGAGCAGATACACTCTCTGATAATGTGGAAATCTTAATGGAGATATCCGACTTAACTATCGAGGGAATAGCAGAATTTGCAGATATCTCAAGAATTACAGTAAATAGAGCTATTCTTAAGATGTCCAATATTTCTCCTGCAATTGTGCTTAAAATAGCAAATGCTTTTAACCTAACATCAAATGAATTAACGAATTCACATTTAACTAGGACAGAACATATTGCTGAATTGAAGAGCTTGTTAATATTCAAACAGAAAAATTTGCAGAACTTCAATATTCTCACATCTGAATCAAAAAAACATAATGCTCACTTATTCGTGAAAAATGAACTTCAAAAGGATGACTTCTACTTGAAGGAACGAAAAATGAAGGAAATAACTGAAAGGCTAAAAAAAAGTGAAAACTTCCAAAAAGAATTTACTAAAGCAGCCTTAGAGCAAAGTGTAAAAAGAATCTTTGCTGAAGAAGAGTTTTTAAAAGTTCCTAGGAAAAGTAAGAATGGAAAGGTATTCTACTATAAAGTTGAGAAATAGATTAGAATTTATCTTTTGATAATAGTGAATGTTAGCTGCTTTTAATAAAGTCAAAATAAGGATGATTTACTGATTGTGTTGATCCATCTTTAGTTTCAATTTTGAGTATCGGATACGGAGAATATCCATTGAAGAATTCAGATAAATCTGAAAGAGTAATTGCCCAAAAGTTGCCCACAAACATATAAAAGGTTGGTGTATTTATCAGAAAAATACCTTGAACGGAATAATCTTTAAGCTCAATTGAATGATCATTACAATTAAAGTGATCCTCTATCCGCAGTAGATTATCCTTCGCCCAGTTTTTCTTTCTCTCCAGTTTAGGTTCATAATCTCGTGTGAAGTTTGAAAAGTCGTTTCTGTAACCAATTCCTTCATATCTGGCTCTATTATACTTTACCTCAGCAACGAACACAGTTTTTAATTTTTTAGAGATTATAAGAAAATCAATTTCACCACACTCTTGAGTATCAATTCTAATATTTTGACCACTCTTTGTCTTAAGAGATTTTAAATTCCGATGATAAATGAGTTCATTATCGGATAAGATTTTTTCGATTTTATCTTCAAGTATGCGATCATGCTCATCGGCTTTTTTGCTCATGAAACGTTGTATGCACTTGTTTGATTTCCAATCAGAAAGCATGGCATTCCAGTGAAGAGCATTCGTGGATAAAACAAGCATGCTCTCAGCAAACTTCTCCTTGCCAATTAATGCTCTTTCCTCGCCATCGATATTGTAAACTAATATAGGTCTGAATAAATATCGGTCGGTTGAGTATGGTTTAAGAATTGCATCAAAAATGCTTAATTTATTAGTTCGTTTTAATGATAATCCATCGTAGAATTGATTTGCCAAAAGAATATCTAACTTAAAAATCGACACAAGATTCAGTGGAAGGACATAAGGTTCTATTGTTTGAAGATCTGGATCTTCTGGGTTATGATGTTTTTTAATTTCAAATATTAAACCAACTGCAGTTTTATAGTCAATTCCAAAACTCTTGCTTACTTGGTCAACAAGTTCTTGTGTCGCTTTGTCATCATAAGTACCTCCAGAATAGTTTTGACCGAGCCTTGGGAAAAGAAAATTATAAGCTGCACCGTAATGTTTTTGCCAATCAATTTCTATTAAGCTTTCTTCATCAAAAGATATCACATGGCAGTTGTTAATCATTTTTTGAAAGGCAATCATATCCGCAAAGCCGTAAATCCAAGTACCTATATAAATTAGATCTTGAATGATATTATTCATTTCGAATAACTCACCTTGTGTTGGGAATTTGCTAGATTCCAAATCAATTTCGCATCCTTGTTCTAAAATTAGCTTTAAAATTCTCCGATAAATTGAAAAGTCATTTTCGGTTATATTCTCACTATTTATCTTAAAACCCTTTAAGGTTTCGTAGTATATTTTGATTGACTCCTCATGAAGCAAAAAAACATATCGGAAAAATATGAACTTGGTTTGCTTCTGAACCAGTGAATTGAATTCAGACGCCAAGAAATCAAAACAGTCTAAAAGTATATTCTCTACAACTTTGTGCTCAGTAAAAGAATTATTACCATACCTCTCAATAATATAACCTGATAAGGTTCCCCAATATTTGGCTCTAGATCCGTATTCATAACTTAATACTGAATGTCCATTGATATACTCTCTTGCCATTACTAGTAGTTTGTTCGTTATCTGATTTTAATTTCTTTCATTTTCTTATTCCCTTTTCCTCCTGATTATCCATTTGAGGAGGCAAGAAAAAATATGATTTGAAATAGCAAGAGTGCAATAAAACCTAGTTGCTGTGTCTAGCTATTCATTATTCATTTAAGTCAATGAGCTCGCAAATATTCTGATAATTTAATCCTGAGTACGATAACCTAGTATTCAGCTTTTTGCTCTTAAATTCAAGTTTTTTAAACCAACTTGGTTCTTCTGAGCTATAATGTTTCCTTTTTGTTGAAGTGTAAAAGCTATTTTCAATGTAAAATTGCATTTTCTCGATTTCTCCTTCTCTAATTCGCTTTCTCACATTTTCGTCTATTTCAAACGCCTCAATAAAGGGAACAGAAATACTGCTAATAAAAAAGTGATTTTCTGGAGTCTTTCCATTAGTCAAGTTCGTTTCGTCAACATAGTTAGCACCTTGGGTCAGAATTGCATAAGAACTTATTTCAGTATCATTTTTTATTTGAGTCATTAACTGATAAACAGTTTTTATTAACTTTTCAGGCTGATATTTTGAGAGGTTAGAATTCAAAGTCCAACCTGATTTTATTATAATGTTGTCGGCACATGTAAGAAATGTTAGATCTTTATTCTGATCGGAAAATTTATCTACAATTGATTTTATAGAATTTAATTTTGCTGAAGGAAATTCACCGTTTTCATTCAGCAAACTTCTTATTCCAACGAAATCAATTAGGACATAAGCAGAGTAAATGCTGCTTCTAAGGTTCCTAAACCACTTCTGGTCTACTACAATATAAGGTCTTTTCTCGGAGGGAAATACTTTGAAAGCTGTCTTGAAGAACTTTGTAGGTAGTGATTTTGAGATTGTATGGAAGCGTGAACTTCTGTCAAGCAGAATGGTAATATTTAAATGTGTTTCGGTAACTGATGAAATACTGCAGGGGATATAATCCATAAGTCCGTTTGGATGTACCCATTTTTCGTAATCGCAATCAGATGCAAGAAATTCAACCCATTGATTTTCTATTTTCTCCAAATTGTCATCACTTACTAAAAAGCTGTCTTTGTATAACGGAACATCTGTTATTTCATAAAATTCGATATGATCAGTGTGTGATTTTAAACTATCTAACATGTTGATCTGTCAGTCATTTATTTGTATTCATCTTTCATTTCTTGAGCTTTCTCACTCGTCATGATATCCAAGCTCTTTGTTTTTATCTCTTAGCAGGCTATACAGCTCAAAGTAATTTCTACTTTCGAAAGCCCATTTGGTAATCAGGTTCATGATCTCCTCCATATCCTGTATATACCCCATTCTGCTGTCGGCATGACGGATTCCTTTTTTATCCAGCTTCTTACCACGGGTCAAGAAGATTTTCTTCTCTTCCCGGATGACTTCTCTCGCAGATTTGTATTTGTCTCCCTCGGGCAAGAATTTCTTTAAGAGCTTCTCAACTCCTTTATAATACACATCGTACTTTTGTTCTGGATCATCAGGGATATGTCCCAAAACAAATTCCTTCAGTTCATTTTGCGATTTTAGGCCACCAAGTTCATCGAGGACCAGTTGTTCCCCGGTTTTGGCATTTGCTTCAGAGAGGATTTCTTCAATCTCTCTTTGCCTTTTTTCTTTTTCTAGCCTCTTTTGCTCCTCTGACTTTTTCTGCTGTTCCTTATCGTTGCTTTCTTCACTCATATTAAACCAGTTCTAAATTATTTTTGATCTCCAATACTATTTCACTTACCGTCTCTTTATTAAATGGCATCGCATTTATCTTGCTTACTGATTCATCCAGTCCCGGGTCATATTTGTGAAATGCCGGCCAATAGGAAGGGTTGTCATAGCAGTAAAAATTGTATATCAAGCAGGGATGGATATCCCATTCTTTCGCATATTTCTGTACCACAAAATGGTTGGAAATGGTGGGAATGATGAATTTATATCTCTCTTCAGGCAAAAAATACCTTCTGGCGAAATCATCTGCCTCTTCTTCATTGTCAAGCCATAAATCAGCTTCGCCTGTCAGATGGAAGGATCGGGTTTTTATCTCCTCCAAGTGGTATAGTGCATGAAACAATTCGTGCATTAGCGAGAACCAAATAGTCCCATACCTTTTAAACAGGTCTGTAATGATAATGCATGGTTTGTTATTCACCACGAAGGTGGCTCCCCTTACTTGAGTTTGAGGAATATGCCTTTGAAAAATCACCGTAACCCCTGCATGGTACAATGCTTTACATACTGTAAAGAAACCATCCCTCTCGTTTCGGGTAAAAGGCTTTATTCGGCTGATTAGCTGTTTTAATCTTTCCCGGTCAAACTCATGAGGATTATTGATATCCTCAAACTGTGCATAGGCAACCTTAATCCAAAACGCTCTTTGCTTTTCACTAGCGGATATCTTTGATTTACTGAAAGCAACCCTAGTAAGGATTTCATCCTTGTATGCAAAGATGTTTTTAAGGCCAAAAAAAGCAACAATCCGTTCCTCGATTTCCGCCATATTCTTTATATCATTAATAAACCCAAGCTTTTTAAGGCCAGCTAAGTCGAAATTCTCAAAAATGAACTTTGCTTTTCTTGTCCTGTTTAATTCTTTGGTTTTTTCAGCCGTATTCTGATTTAGATAGAGCTGAATTGTTTTCTCGACATCAAGATCAAGGAACTCACCGATTTTGAGAAGCTTTATAGTATCGACTTGCTTGGCATCATTGTCCAAAATCGGCTCAATGGATTTTTTGTCCATTTCCAATGCATCGTAAGCCTGGGATTTGGTTATATTCAGCTGTTTGATTCTTTGTTCGAATAATTCTCTTAAAGAAGGTAGTTCTTCACTTCTGAATATATTTTCTAATAATTTATCAATATCGCTTTTCATGAGGTAATTTTACCTTTAATACTTGATTAAAATCAATAGGGTTAAAACAAATATAGGAAAATTTTCCCATAAAAAATTATCAGATAAAATTTTGTCAATCAGAATTCATCGGCGTGTGAGAGCTGTAAATTCAATTGACTTTAAAAAATATCAAGATATCAATTTATCGAATTGTCCGGACTGGCCTTAAAAACCTCATTGCACCTATTATTCAACCTCTCCATATTTATCGCAAAGGTGAAGTATCAATTGATTTTTGGATCTTATCGTTAATAGCTGGTATTCAAGTGTTCATCTGCTTTGAAGGAATGGAAATTATGCTTAGTCATAAAGTAAGGATAGAAAAAAAGCCCTTCTCCAACTTATCAAATTCCCTCTTCCCTTACGTATGCGGCCCAGGCTCTACAGGAGAGTGCCTGGCCCAATATTCAAATCCCAGGTATGAGGTGATTCGGGAGCAACTCTATAAAGAAAGCTAGGGTGATGAAGGTTATAGGTAGTTCAGAAGTAATAACTCAACCCCTAGAATTCTATGAATACTTTCAATAGACTAGACCAGGAAAAAGACGCCCAAAACTTACTGCAATACCAGTAATGATCCTGTTTTCCTTTCCTCGATTCCATAAGGGGGGTTACGAAGAATAACTACAAAAGCATAATTTCCTACTGGAACATACTGGCCGTTGAATTTGCCATCCCATATAAAAACCGGAGCTTCTATGGGTACATTATTGGTAGAGACATGGTGAATAAGTTCCCCCTGCCGGTTTAATATAAACAACTCAGCGTCCGTAATATCTTCACTTATAATAACCCTGAAATTCTTTTGTGGGTTTCCCAGAATCATGGCATTGGGAAAGACCACCTTGAAATCGCAGACATCATGAGTGCTAAAGTTTTCCAGCAGAATACAGCCTTCCGCTGTTGTTACCCTCAACTGATATTTACCAATTTTATATGGTTTAAAGAGTCGCTGATTAGATACCAATTGATCACCAAAATACCACTCATATTCGTCATATTCACCTGGATCTATAGGAGGAATACTGTTGTTTTTTGAACAGACAGGGTAAAGGAGATCTAGATCCGGTGCCGGGTAAGGTTCGGAAACCTCAACTTGGATTAGATTCCTACCAACTTCACAACCTAGTTTGGTATAAGCTACCGCTTCATACGTTCCACTCTTATAGACATGTATATCAAAAAGCTCATTCAACGAGTCTAGTTCTGCACGTGCGCCTGATTCATCATAAAATATCCACTCAGTACGTAAATCAATTTCCGGATTAGTAGTCAAAGATATGAAGACCGCTTCCCTATCGTCACAGCTTTTACTTAACTCCAGGTCCATGGGAACTTGCGTGATGGGAGCTTTAACCTCAAATTCCGAAGGTACAGTAGTACAGAATCCACTTGAAATAGGCTCTACCGAAAGAGAGAATCCCCCTTCAGAAGGAGGGTAAAACTCCATGCTTCTACCTAAAATAGTCCCTTCAGAATCGAACCAGCGTATACTTACTTCACTAGCTCTGATCCCTTCCAATTCTGCCCGGTACCTTATTGGATCAAAGCACTTTTCCTCTATCAACACCGGAGTAAATGAAAACGGAGAAAGTAAGTTTGCTGTGAATTCCACTCTTTTGGGACAAAGAGTGGAATTCCCATCCGAAGGCTCCGCTAACAGGGTATAATTACCCGCTTCAGTTAAAGTAAACCCTTCTCCGGTTTTTAAAGAATGCAGTTCCCCATTAGGAAAAGTTAAAGTAAATAGCAGTTCATCGCTTGTTTCGGGAATAAACAGGTACGATTCACAAATGTTTATGGTTGAAGGAACGCTTACTACTACCTGAGGCTGATCAAGTATAGTAAAAGATTCTATGGGGTAGGTGCAGTTGCCGATTGTAATTTCAAGCAGGTAATTTCCGGCATTCAGATCTATGTCGAATTTTCCATCCACAGGAATTGCTCCAGATGCAACTACTCCCTCTTCTGAGGAGAGTATGCGAAACATTCCATCTTCTATTGGCCCGGCTAGTGCTACACTAAGATTGCCAGGTATTATTTCCTCTATAGCGCAGGTTTCATCTATTTGGCTTAAAACAAGATCTGGCCCAGTTTGAGGAGTACTGGACCAATCCTGTGATTTCAGCTGTACCAGTTTATTGGTGGCGCAGCCATTTTGCAACAGTTGTACCAGGTAAACTCTTGGTTTAAGATTGTCAAATGTAAATACCTCCCCTGCCGCTATATCCTGTTTATAAAAATCCAGTTCTGGAATGGAAATCGATTCTAAATTCGACATTACCAATACCTGCATGCTACCGTTAGGATTATCACATTGCTCAGGTTCATCTAGAAGTCTGATTTCAACCTGGGGAGCTTGTATTATTTCAAATTCAGTTTTTCTTTCTGAAGGGCAATCAGGAAAATCAAGGCTTGGGACACTAAAGCTTACTTCATAAATTCCTGGGCCGGACAGATCAGAAGATAAAAGTTCAAGCTCATAAGCATTTCCCAAGCTGATTTTATTTGATTCTGATTTTTTACGGATAAACCATTCCCCAGACAAGGGAATATCTGTGGTAAATAGAACACTTCCACCTTCACAGATTTTCGCCTTAGATTTAAGAATCTGAAAATCTATAGCAGGACCTACATACGTAGTCCCATTTACCGTGCAGGTCTTACTATTGTTATCATTATTAAGATATAATTCCACCAAATAAATACCCGGAGAATTAACGATTAATACATTGCCTGTTCCTAATACATTTTTATCTATATCCCTCCAGATTATGGAGTAATTCCCTAGGTTGGGCGTAGCTGGGTCCAGTGCAGTTAGAATTACCGGATTGTCACCGCACAGCAAATAATCCGATTGCAATGCAATTTTATCCGGGCCTTTTTGAATGGTAACATTCATACGGCTCTGATAAAAATCAGAATTTGTCCCACGCCGAATTTTTATGGATACGACATAGTCCCCAGCATCATTAAACACCACTTGGATAGTTTCAAATTGCTGTCCTCCGCTATTACTAAAAATTTCCTCTCCAGCTGAATCGGTTACAGTCCATTCATAAACGTCATCAGTACTTCCTCCCGCACTATAAGTACCAATTGTCCTTCCGAGTACCAAGCACAGGTTAGCATCACCGACTAACTCTGGTGTGTTATGCTTGGCATATGTTATGCCTATTGTATTGGCTTTATTGCCCTGGGATGACAATTCTAAAGGTAAGAGTATACCAACCAGTATGAATAGATATAGGGCAGCAATCTTCCCAAAGGGAAATTGTTCTTTTCGTTTCAACTTGAAATGGCGAGGGTGATCTGCAAAGATACCGCCAATCCCCTAAACCATTGTCATTTAGATATATACAGCATTTAACACCCTATATAAACCAAAAAATATAAGATTATTTGCTATTTATATTTTCAAACTAAATTACGTAACAAAGAATCTCATTATACCTAATGATGCCAGTAATTAAAGACTGTTTGTAGAAAGCAACAGATAATCGTTCACTGACGAGAGTTCCCTGTCCACAGCACGTTGAAAGCTTCCAATGTTAGAAATTCATAAAACGGGAACTATGGGATATGCAGCTAAAGAACAAATGGTAGTCTGAAGATTGCATTATCCTAGGTCTAAGTCATGAGACTTAGACCAGAGGGGGATTTAGACCAGATGGGAGCTTTTTCCTCTTGTTCTTTTGGCTTAGCCCAAAACCAAAAGACCAAGACCCCAGCAAAGCAACTCCTGCAAGCCAGCCACCTGGCTCGCTGCTACATCCTTCCGGCGGACCCTCACAAGAAGCCAAGTTTCTAACTAATGACGTTCCTTCCAGTTGGTATTAAATAATGAAACAGCGTGATGCAGAATGACCCAGTGACCACAAAGTGGTCTAACCTTTCTATAGCCCTAGGTAAGGAGGTACGACGCAACCTGGGGTTTTAAGGATGTATTCGTTCACCAGCGCTGGACCAAGATCATTTTTCGGAGACGAAGATTCAGTTCCAGCAAGATGAAAACGGAATTAGCAGGTAGCAGTTGCCAGTCTGAAAACTGCAATACTTTGGATCCAAGTCTCACGACTTGGACCAGATGCAAGCTTAAACCACAGATGGGGTTGAAACAAGAAAAGGGAAGCAGCAGCTTCCCTTTTCTTGTTTTACAGGTTATTGTAAACTTAAAAAATCATATGATCAATGATTAGCGGTTTATACCCTTTAGTAACTTCTCCTCAAAGCTACCCAGTACCGCATCTTTTGCAAGAAAATTTTGAGCGTACTCCCGTGCATTTTGTTTGATTTTTTCAGAGTCCCCATTATCTAGACAAGCAACAATTCCTTGGTATAAGTCTTCTATGGATCCAGGATCTATCAGTACTCCCATATTGTATTGGTGCACCACATCGTATAAGCTGGTACCTTCCACCGCTGTTATCAAAGCGAGTCCGCCCGCAGCCAGAATTCCTGTCAACTTGGAGGGCATGACTAAATCCGAAGCCTCTTTCTTTTGCAAAACCAGATGCACATCGGCAATAGCAAGTAATCTGGAAAGGTCTTCGTAAGGCTGAAGAGGAAAGAAACGAACATTATCCAGTTCCATCTCAGCAGCAGCTTCTTCCAGACGCTTCTTTGCTCCACCTGTTCCTACTATGACAAATTGAAGGTCTTGCTGTCCCTTGAATCTCAATGCCGCATCCAGGATATATTCCAACCCCTGCTTCTCCCCCATATTCCCGGAATAGAGTATCACCTTATCTGTTAGGTTCAATCCGAATTTTTGTCTCAAGGACTCTTCCTTGGAAAGTGGGGTAATAAAATCCGAATCGACCCAGTTAGGAAACAGCCATTGTTTGGATCGAGCGATTCCCTTTGCGGCAATTTTCCGCTCCATACCTAGGCTGATGGTACTGACAACATCACTTTGCTGAAAGTAAAACTTCTCAAAGGCAAACATCAGGTTGATTAGGGATTTATTTTTGATAAGTCCTAAATCATTGACCACATCCACCTGTAGATCCTGCACATGGCTGATCAACTTACTTCCTCTAAGCCACTTCACCAATAGCGGATAGATAGTCAGGTGAAAAGGAGGATTCAGGCAGATCACATAATCGTATTTCTTTTTAAAAATCTCTTTCAGCCAAACTGGAAATATTCCTGCCAGAAAAGAGATTTCATGAAGGATCTTTTTCTTGGCTGAGGGATCCTCGGGAATGTAAAGCGGGCAGCGTTCTACCCTCACGCCACCGATAATTTCAGTTTTCCATGAATATTTGGGATAACCATCTGCCAATTTCCACTGTGGATAATACGGGTGGGCTGTGACCACGGTCAGCTGATGACCTTGCTTAGCCAAATAAGAACACATTTCTCCAGTGTATTTGCCTATACCTGTGAGATCTGGGGAATAATTGATTCCGAAAACTAGTACTCGCATGAATTAAGTTAAAAGCGCAGTTTGGTCAACCTGAGCGAAGTCGAGGGTAAGGAGTTAAAAGTTGAAAGTCGTTAAGCGTTAAAATGTTAAAGGTTAAAAATGTTCAGCGTTAACGTTTTAACATTTCAACAAAATATTTTACTTGAATAAATAAATCAGATTCACCTGTGTACTGGTGGAGAAAAGGTTATTTTGAGTCGGGAAATCGACGTCACGCTGACTCCCCAACTCCTGGGACCAGTAGTAGTTGGAAGCATAGGTAAAAAGCATCCTTCCTGAGAAAATCAGATTCTTCCACTGATGGTCAAATACCGGACCTGCTGTGAAATCCACCCAAGGTTTATAACCATTTTTGGCAAGGTCAGCGGTATCGTAGAAGTCAGCAAATGGCGCTCTTCTTTCAAAGTACATTCCAATTTTATTGAGATTTTCAACTAAAGATAATTCTATCATCTGCACATTTGCTCCCATACCTGCACCTACGCCCATTGCCTGATCCCAATTGGTAAATCCACCTATGGTCCCATTTGTGCCCCAAGGAGTAGTACTATTGGCTCGTACCACCCAATTCACTGATTGGGCTTGCTGAGTCATTTCAGATCGAACCTGGATTAACTTCTCTCCGGGAAGATTGAACACCTTATTCAAGCCAAGAATATAGGCTCTAGAATGAGCCGGGCTTAAGGTCAAATCTCTTAGGTTTAGTGCATGATCCCTTCTTCCAAACTCGCCATAAAACTCCAATCCAGCTTTAGGAATTACCTGTCTAAAGAAAACCGTGATCTGTTGATCTCTTCCCCTATCTGATTCTCCAACTAAATCAGATCCCACTTGCTGCTTACTCACACCCCAGAATACAGGAAAAACATCAATAAATTTCTTAGTACTAACAGAATCGGTGAATGTCTGAACAGTTCGTGTGGCTCCAAAGGAAAAGCCTTTTATCCACTTTGGTTGTATGGAAAAAGTGAGCGCATTGAGATACCTTGGTCTATTTCTAAATTGGTTTACTCGACTATTTAAATCATCTTCTTGAAATGGTTCAAATTTTTTAGATTTTGGAAGACCTGAAATCAATTGAAATTCAAAGCTGCCAAAAAAAGTTTTAGCAGGTCGGTGCGTACCGGCAGTCACATGAAAGAATCCAGGTGCATTATTAGAGAAAGTTAAAGCATTCCATTGCCCTGGTCCCCACCAAAGATTTCGTGTTGATACTCCAGCTTCAAAAGCACCCAGTTTACCAACAACTTTAGATTGACCTAATCCAATTCTAGAATAGCTACCATCGCCAAAAGTTTCAGGCTGATCTCCACGTGCCAAAGCCTGAAAAAAGTAAAAATCAACGTTAGGTCCAGTTAGAGTCTGATAACCTTCATAAAAAGAATTTTGAGCAGCATTAATTTCAGGCTGAATATCAATTTCAAAAAACTTATGGGAAGCGAATACACCACCGGATGCATAAACCTGTAGACCTTTTCCAGGGATCATTCCCTGAGGACTATACCAGTAAGGTCTGGAAGAATTTAGAAAAGTAGATAATCTTATTGGTACTACGCCCAACTTGATGGAAGTTAGATCCTTCTCGAAGGAAGCATTAGGAAACTTTATACCAGGCTGCTGCAGAAAGGAATGGTTTAAAGAATCTGACTTACTTGGAATTAGCTGTCCCCTACGAATAGCTTCTTCATAAACTGGATAGCCTGAAGGTATCGATTGTGCAAACAAATTCCCAAATGAAATAAAAAGAATAAAGAAAAATAAAAGATGTCTCAACATTAACAATAAGTTAGAAATTATTTCCATCGTAAACCTACATTAACTGCAGGATTACCTCTAAAAATACTGTTTTCTGGTATAGATTTGGTAATTATTGAACCTGCCGCAATAACACTATCCATACCAATTACCACATCAGGACCAACAAAAACAGAGGCTCCAACCCAGCAGCCATTATCAAGAGTAATTGGTCCATTTCTATATTTCATAGCAGGATCTCTGTAATCATGGTTTCCACCACAGAGGAAAGCCCGTTGACTAAGACAAACATTGTTGCCAATTGTTAAAAGTTCAAAGTTTAATAGAAAAGCTTCTTCTCCTATCCAAACATTATCTCCTACTACCAATTTCCACGGAAAATGAATATTTACACGTGGTTTAATGACCAATCCAAACCCAATTTTTGCTCCAAATAAACGTAAAATTTGAACTTTTAAAGATGAAGGAAAGGGGAATGCAGAAAGAAAAATAATCCATTTAAAAATATACCAAACAGTCTCTTTAAACTTGCTTGCTCCACGATCAAGACCCAAAGATGATTCAAATAAATCTAATCTAACTTTTGAATTCATTGGATCCCTAATTGCTTAATAAACTGCAATGCAGCTTTTTCAATAGTGAAATATTTCATATAAGTATTCTCAGCAGTACTTCTGTAATTAATTTTTGAGCTATTATTTAATTGCAACCATTGTTCCAAAAGGTTTTTTACACCAATTTTTGTATCTGATTTAACTATTCCTCCCTCACCCTCTACGATTTCTTTCCAAATATTAATTTTATCAGAAATTAAAACCGGAGCACTGCAAGCTAATGCTTCTACTACAGCAATTCCAAAATTCTCTTGATGACTGGGTAAAACAAAGGCTTCGCTCAAATATAAAGCACCCCATTTAGCATTTCCTTGAAGCATACCTGTAAAAATAATATCATCACGATCAGAAACTGAATCTTTCATAGATTGTGCATATTTACTAGATAAAGGACCGGCTATTACGAGTTTAGGAATGGTTTCAAACTTGTTTTCTTTAACAATAGAAGTGTAACTATCAAGAAGTAGATCAATACCTTTCTTTTCATGAATACGACTCAAAAAAATAAAATAAGGAGTATTTTCCTTTAAGCCTGAAATTTCAAGAAACTCATTTTTCATTTCATTAATGTAAGGTGGAGGTTGTTGAATTCCATAACCCACATTAATTTCATTTTTAGGATGGTAATCTTTGAATGATTTACAAGCCAGTTCTTTTTCCCTCTGGCACGTAAACAGAACCCCATCAACTCCGTTTACAACTTTTTTTTCGAATAGATGCCAGAACACAGAATTTCTAAAAGATTTAAATTTTCTATCAGGGGCTTTCTGAAAATAAGGATCAAGCATACCATGAGGCATCACATACAATTCTGGGTAAACTGAATTTCTTTTTTTGAACATGTTCCACGTACGAAATGTACCATAACTAGTATGTAACCATAAGCCATGAATTAGAACAATATCAAATCTTGCTAAATTGGATAATAACCACTCACTTAATTTTGAATTATATGCATAAGGACTAACACTTGCCCCTATTTTATGAATTACAAAATCATCCGTCAAACCATAGTCAATAGAGGACTTATCAAAACAAAGTACTTCATTTTTAATACCTAACTTTTTTAATGCTGGAATACTATTTCTTATTCCTTGACATGGGCCACCATAAGAGGGATTCATAGTGACTATTATTCTAAGTATCATCATTTAATTAAAATCAACATGATTAATAATGATTTCACAAAACCTTTTCCACGAATTGTCATTTATAAACTTTTCAAAATCGATTTTTGACAATTTAGGGAACTTATTAACAATATGATTAATATCCTCATAGGTATCGTAAACAGAACATAAATTGAGCATAGATAGATCTAAAAACGCACCCTTGTTAGGTCCGATAATGGAACCATGAAATGAAATAGTGTCCATTAAAGCTCCTGAACTTGAAACTGAAGATGATAAATAAGGAAATAAAACAAACTTCGACCTATTAATATATATTCGTAACTCTTCAAAGGAAATAATCCTATTTTCAAAAGTAACTTTTTTATCCACAAACCTATTTATAGAATCTTCATAAAAGGGGTCTTTGCACCTACCTACAATTTTTATAGTCCAACTATTGTAAGACAAATTAGAATTATAATATTTTAAAAAATCCAAGACACCTTTGTACGGATCAATTGAACCCCATATCAATAAATCAAAATCTTTATTTGCGGAATCTTCATTATTAATAACAGTAGAATGTTTTATCGGATGATTAATGAATAAAACATTCTCAGGTAAAGATGCTCTTAACTGAGCATAGCTTTTAGCTTCTTTTGAATGTGTAACAATTAAAGATGAGTGTCGAAATAAAAGGTTTTTGACAAAAGATGAAATATAAGTCTCACCAGTATGTGGATGAATATTATGCATTATCCATACTATTTTAACTTTTCTAATTTTAAGAACTAAAAAAGATAATAAAAACAAAATAAATTGAAAATATCCAAATTTTCTATTTCCAATATTTTCCAGCCAATTAAATATGACAACATCAAATTTAAACAAATGCTTGATAAAATCTAAAATTGAAATATGAGCAAATGAATTCTTATTTACAACATCTACTAATGTAGAATCAAATCCATTAATTAGATTTTCAATATAAGGATTGTTTACAATATTCCGACCAGCACTAACCTTGGGGGGGTACACATATAGTTTCATTCAAGCACTAATTAGATTTAATTTGCTTAACTCTTTCTATAACTGAATAGACTATCTCAGCAAATGAAATATTGAACTCCTTACGACTATTAAACCAAAATTGAATATTCTTAATAAATCCTGTTTGATATGAATTTGTTATAGTCCTGATTTTCTTCTTCCTAACGTATTTATTTATTTCCTCTTTCAAAACAGTATTTAAAAAATAGGAATTATCTAAATTAACGTCTAAGTTATCAAGAAAATTTTCAAGCCAAAATTTTTCTTTAAAAAGTGCTTCCATTTTCAATTGACTATTGCCACCAGAAGAAATAGTTTGACTATTTCTTCTATAAAGAAAATTAGGTTTATTAAGATGAGCTATTCCTTTTTCACCAATTGCCCTGTAAACAGATATATCATCTGAAGCCCAGGCTAAAGGTAATTTATAAAAACCATCATTTTCTTTAAGGTTGTCTGTCCTAAACAAAAAATCAGAAATAAATTGTTGCCTCAGAGACTTAATTCGATGCCAAATATTATCTAAAACATTTTCATATTCAGGCCAAGAAGGAGTAAGATCAATAGGCATTGAATCCTCATTTATGATGATTGATCTACAATGATAAACATCCAAGGCTGGATACCGGCTAATTAAATCATTAAAATCCTCTAAGTATGAAGGAGCTAATTTGTCATCATCACCCATCAATACAAAAAAATCTCCAGTAGCATGAACCAGACACTTATTCCAATTGTCGACAACATTTTCAGCGCCACAATTAACTTCATTCCTAAAATATCTAATTCGGGAATCACTAAATGAAAACACTATCTCTTCAACATTTTGAGGAGAACAATCATTAACAATAATTAACTCGAAATCCTTATAACTCTGAGAAAGAATACTACTTATACATTCTATTAAATAAGCCTCTTTGTAAGCAGGAATTCCTATAGAAAATTTCATTTATATTGATAAGTTTTAGACGTACACTCTAATACATATAAAGATATACTAAACATTATAACACTATATGTGACAGATGATGATAATAAATTTGTTAAGATTAAGAAAATAAGATATAATTTAGCATATTTATATTTGATAGGAACATTTTGATTAATAATTCTATAAAATATAAATAAATAAATAAAAAGCCCGAATAACCCAAATCTAATAAAAATCTCAGCATAGCCAACATCACTCAAATAAAATTCATATTCTTCATTAATTCTACTCTCATATTTACCAAAAGAAGATTCTGAATGAGAAACTCCATTACCAAATAAAATCCCAAGAGGATTGTTATCGTATTCAGTAAAAAAAAATCTATATTCTTGAATTCTAGTATTCTCTTCTCCACTATTTTGATCATTAGCTTGCTGCTCTGAAAGAGTAATTAATTTGCCAAATACAGAATCAGAATCTACATTAAAATTAAACCCAACTAACAGAAAGACTAAAGATAAAACTATACCTATCCATAAATATCTTGTATTAAATAATATATAAATAATAGCAACTGAAAACGAAAAGAAAATATACTGTCTAATTACATGAAGAAAAATCACAATAAACAAAAGACTAAATATATATAACCACTTGATTTTTCTAGTTTCAACATACCTACTTACAGCAAGAAAAAAACTAAGATGTACAATACCACTTCCCGGAATAGACAATCTAAAAATCCCACGTGAATCAGTCAATTTATCCTCATCCAAACCAAAAACTAACTCAGGTGCCTTAAATAAACCATAAAGCCAAAAGCATATATAGATTATACAAAAAAACCATATTAAATTTTCAACAAACTTAATGTTAGGTGAGAATTTTAATAATAAGAAAAAATAGATAATTGCTAAGTAGGGTGCAGTACTTCTAAATCCTAATAATAGACCTTGACCCCAAAATAAAAAAGATATTATAATAGTAACAATCATTAATATTATTAAATCTAAGATTAAGTTTCCATATAGATACTCCTTTTTGAGAAATAAAGGGAAAACAACCAACAAAGAAATGATAACGAAACCAAAATAAATAGCTTTTGCTACCTGAATATTAAACCCAACGTAATAATACAGTGAAAATGAGAAAACAGGAAAAATAATTAGAAACAGATGACTAATATTGTTTACCTTAAAAATAGAACTTCTTGGAATCATAAAAATAAATCTAATTTAAATCGACTAAAAAAAATATTTGATCCGTTATACAGCATACTAAAATTAAAAATTTGATTATTTATTAATAATATTGCCAATCTCAGCTTTAATAACTTTATCATCAAGTATTTTAAACATAAACAAGAATACTAAGAAGCCGAACAACCAAGCAAATTCTTTAACTAATAAAGCAAGATAAATATCACTAAAATCAAAATCTATCGAGAAAACAATAAGAGTCATAAATATACCAACAGACACAGGTTTGATGAAGGAAGTAAATACTCTTATTGAGCTGATATCCAAAACTTTATTGTTGAAATAAAAATAATAAAAAGACATTTGAATCACAATGTAGACACCATATCCAATGATGGCTGAACCAACCTCATAGTACGGAATTAAGATAACATTAATCAATAATGATAGCACGCATGCAATAGCTGAACTAACAACCAACATCTTGGTTTTTCCACTCGCCAAAATCAATGTGGCTACAGGAGTATTATGTAAATAAAACAATATGGTCATAACCCAAATCACTAACCATGGATACAAATCCGCATACTCTTTGCCTACATATATTAATAAAATCTCTCTACCACCTACTACAAATGGAAAGCATAAGATAGAACATGCAACGGAAGTAAATAAAGTAGTCTTATATGCAAATTTAGAAATAGAATTTTTATCATTATCCAAAAGCAATTTTGATGTCATTGGCAGTAATATGTTAATAAACATACCACCAATTGATATAATAAAAATTGTTATAGTTTCCATAATTCTAAATTCAGCTAAAACATCACTTGCATTGCTAGAATAAATACCTAGTAAGATAGGTCTTAATTTGGTAGCTGACATTTGAAAAATACCCATGGCAATAATAGCCAGACTATACTTAAAAATAACATTAAAGTTATGCCAGTCTCCTCTTGGCATAAACCCAAAAATAAGTCCTGATTTTTTACATTCTAAGTAGTATGGAAAAATCATAAAACAATTAGCTACACAAAATAAGAAAAAATATAATTCTAAATTTAAATCAAACTTTAAGGTAATAATTATAATTAATAAATTAAGAAAAGACCTTAGAATGTTTATTTTTTGTATAAACTTTATATTATGATTAGCTATAATTAATTGATTAAACACACTAGTAGACCAATTAATTACTGTAAATCCTGCTAGAATGAGAAATAAATTTTTTAATGCTAAAGCCTGCTGAATATCTATAGAAAAAATAGTCATTCCATAGAATGAAACCCAGATAAGTACAACAGTATTTAAAATACCAATAATAGCATAAAATGAAATGCTAGTTCTAGCAGCAGAGTCTAAAAGATTAAACTTTTTTTGAGAAATCCACTCTGAAAAAAATTTAATTGCTCCTGTATTCACTCCCATATCTAACAACTGCAAATAGGCATTTACAGATATGGCTAGAGAAATTAGACCGAAATTTGATTTTCCAAAAAAGTCTAAGAGTAAAGGTACAGATATAAACTTAACTAATGCGTCAAACAACTTGGCACTAGTACTCCAAGCAAAAGAACTAATTACGTATTTACTACTCATCTACTAATGGAAATTCTGAGGATTTACTTTTGATCTGTACGAATAATATTTTTCAAATAATCAACCTGATTGAGTAATTCATCTTTAGAAAAATTCCACCATTGAGTTTGTTCAAGAGAAGATACTATTTTTGTGTTGAATCGACTTCCAATAACCTTCGCAGGGTTACCAGCTACAATCTGATAAGGATCAACATCTTTTGTTACTACACTACCAGCTCCCACAATTGCTCCATTTCCAATATTTTTCACACCTGGTAAAATTATAGCCAACTCTCCAATCCACACATCGTGACCAACAATAAGACTAGGTCGATCTAACATATCTTTTTTAACAAAACCAGCAATAGGGTTATAAAGGAACGGGTGCGAGGTGAAATTTTCTTTTGGATGATTTGCCCTAAAAATTCTAATTTCAGGAGCGATGGAACAGTAGTTTCCAAATGTTACCCCACTAGGTATATTTTTTTTAGAAAAACATCCACCATATGATCCATATCCAATTGTAACGTTCCTTTCCTTACTATAAATAGTTCTAATAGTATTAGAATACATATAACCACCTTCCCTTGACAGTATAAATTTGGTTAAAGTATTTCTAAATAATTTCGGTAAAACAAAATACAAATTTACTAGAATATTGCTCGACATTTCTAAAATTATTATTAGACCTATTTACTTTTATAAATAAAATTATCAACAATTAATCAACAAGACACAAGATATAATTTATCGGAAAAATAAAGACGATTATTTTAATATACCGAATTAGCATTTTACAAATTCACTCAGAGAAAATAGTAATTATAAAAGCGAATGAAATTAATATAACAGTCCCCATAAAAGACAAATCATGAAATTATAACATTCATATATAAACAATACAACTTCATTTTGCGACAATTTAAGAGTATTCCAAAGATCCAGTCAAATTTAACTTAGAAATTATCAAATGGATAAGGACCTAGCAGGGGAAAGACGCCTAATTTCTTAGTGCTTAAGAAACTCCCTAAAATATAACACAGGTAGCACCCTTTAGAAGGATCTAATATGGAAACAAATTATGAAGTATTGTATTTTATATATGAGAAAAACCTTAAAAATTACTAAGTAGTATTAATTAATATGTTTAATTGAAATGTATTTATAACTAAATTAAATAAAAGTAATATTAAAATAGTTTAAGTACTTTAAACATAAATTATAGACTAAATCCTCCTATAAGTTCCAGCAAATTCTCTAAGCGCTACCAAAAAAGGGACTTTTCTTAAGTTGATTGCTATTCCTAGATTTTTAAAATTCAGCTTTTTCCTCTTTGAAATTAAAAATGCAGAGATTCTTGCTCCAATCTTCAATCTTCTATTATATTGATAAGGTTGCATCAATTGAATCTTATTTATAGAAAGAGGTTCTAATACAATTTTAATATCTTTTTCAGCATTCTTAAGAACTAAATCACCTTGCGATGAACGAGAAATAATCAAACTATGACCATCCTTTTCAGTAAAGTCAGGATATCCATCCTTTGTCTCCCAAGCATCCCCAACAGCTATGTCTGCTTGAATTCCAATACCATCAGGGCAAAGTTTACATCTTAGGTTCAAGTGTTTATTTAGCACTGTACCCCATGATTCATTATATGTTTTTCTGTAGACTGTACTTGTATTATCTCGAAAAGAAAAATAACCTGGCCAACCATTGCCCCTATAAACCAAATCTTTAATAGGCCTTTTTGCATTGAAAGCATCGACTATATCTGAAGTTCCTTGAAAAGACGGCATACCTGCACACATAATCGAAACAGTCAATTTAAATCTATCTTTATATATTGGAAATTCCTCAAGAAAATTCTTTAATGCAGATATATCGCATGGTTTTCCAACAAACATGTAATTCTGCGAATCTTTATCTAGGATATCGAAGATCTCGTTAAATATGTGAGCAGGAGCATACCGAGATGAAGCACATTCTAATACTTCTTCACGTGTAGTAGATATTCTAAGTGTATTTCTTTCATAATCTGCACTATCACCCCCTACCTGCATTACTCCATCCACCACTCCACTATCTAAAGCATAAATCGCTAACCCACTTATAATTCCACCAGAAGAACCTTTTGTCCTAATTTCAGTATCTAAAGAAAAACCTGACCACAAGCTCTCAATGTGCCCCCATATACTTTCATTGGGGCCAAAATTAATGTCATTAATTACATTTATTCCAGGACAAATTCTTTCGATAATTGCCTCTTTTTCAGGTAAAATTTTTTTCACATTAGGATGAATAAAGCCATCACTTCTTAGCTCCATCTCTACTGCATCCTTACCACATATACTTTGGCATAACCCGCATCCTAAACAAACTCCTAATTTATCAATATTTACAATTTTGGATGATTTCTCTAGCATAAGTTTATTTTTATGTGATAATTCAAAATGATACCAGTAGCGATAGTCATTTTTTTTCAAAGAAAATTATAACCCTATTAAGGTTGGATGACCGAAAATGCCCATATAGCTATAGCGAAGAAAAGCTGACCTAAAACTTAAAGTTAACCTTATTCTTAACTGCTTTTTGATCTTTACTCTCAAAAAAGTGAAAGTAAATGTTATTTTATTAATGATTCGTAAAGTATCTCCTTTAGACGATTTAACCTTGGCTTAATAATTTCCTTTTCACTTTTTGCAATATCCTCCGCTAGAGTAGCTCTATTTTCATAACCGTGTATAATTTCGCGTAATACATCCTCCTCACTAGAGTTTACACAATCACCCATCCACTTATACTGTAATGTATCTTTAAAGAGTCCATTAAATTTCCTACTATAGGCCATTGGTACTACTGGAACGCCTGAAGAAAATGCCGCTATGCAGGAATGCATCCTACCTCCTGTGAAAAAATCTAATCCGCTAATATAGCTCTTGGCCTCAATAGGGTTTACAAATTTTGATGGAACTACTACATTGGGATACAACTCTTTTATCTCTAATGAAACTGCATAGTCGTCTTCAACAGACATATTTGCAGGAACTACATGAGGAATTAAATGTACTTTTACTCCATTTAATTTACTAAAGTATTCAATAGTTTTAGTAACCAAAACCTTATAATCAGTCATCATCTTAAATTGATTATTCTTGGTATACCCACCATTCCATAAAAGTCCAGAAACATTTATACCAATATTAATATTCTTACCATCAAATTCCTTTCGCTCAAAAGGCATATAAAATGCAACATCTATTGACTCCAATATTTTGCTTTCAGGAAGGTGCTTTTTACTATAATTATAACTCTGTAGATCCCTTCCAATCACCTTATGAACTTTACCCATTGCATTGAATGCTAACTTTTCATTTTTTGGGCTACTAAAAGGACCAATTGTTTGAGGTAACATTACTTGTTTTATTCCTAAACGGCTAAAAAGCATTTTAGAATTTAAAATTCTTTTAAAACGTACATCACCATATATGTCAGAAAAACTGTCTCCCTCCGCAATATCGAAAACACAATCAAAAGAAAACATACGAATAGTTCCAAATCTAATAGGTTTTAGCAACATCTTAATCCAAGACTTAGGATTACCATAATCTAAACCAACTATATTATGAAATTCAATCCTTTTAGAATTAATTGAGACAAAATCCTCACCTTCTTTAGAACTACCCCAAAAAGATATCTTTCCTTTAAGATCATGCTCATCTAAAGTATCATGTATTAAAGAAAGAGCTGAATATGCTAATGCTCCAACTCCTAAATTACCGCTGTAAGGGTTGGCCCACACAATTGCTATATTTATTTCACTATTTGGTTTCATAGACAATGAGTTGATAAAATTTACCTCTTATTTATTTGATATATATATTCTAATGATATTGATGAGAAGCACGATTGGTAATTACACTTTACTATAAAATAATCTATTCACCTTAAAACAGTAAATATCTAAAAGCAAAGATCAAAATATCTCTCTCGACAATATTAAATGCTTTTTTTCATCTACAGTTCATTGCTTGAAAACGAGGGTAATTGCCAATCTTTTTCCGAAACAATAAGAGAATCTTTGGGCAATTTCCAATCAATAGACAAATCTTTGTCATTAAAAATAATTCCAGCCTCGGATGCCTTATTGTAAAAGTTATCGCACTTATAGAAAAATTCTGCTGTATCACTCAACACCACAAAACCATGTGCAAAGCCCCTTGGGACAAATAGCTGTTTCTTATTTTTATCACTTAATTCCACAGCTACATACTCCCCGTAGGTCCCAGATTCTTTTCTCATATCCACTGCCACATCAAGCACAGCCCCTGAAACTACCCTAACTAATTTAGCCTGGGCCCATTCACCAGTTTGGTAATGAAGGCCTCTTAATACTCCCTTGCTCGAAAAGGACTGATTATCCTGAACAAAAATAGTTTGGGTTTCAGTAAGCTTATTAAAAAGTTCTTCATTGTAACTTTCAAAAAAGTATCCTCGCTCATCTTCGAAAACCTTGGGTTCAAGGATAAAGCAACCCTTTAGGCGTGTTTCTTTGGTAATCATTTTTTGGTATCTAAAAGTGATAAAAGATTTTTTCCATATCCGCTTTTTAAAAGTGGCTGACAAAGAGCTTTGAATTGCTCTTGGTCTATATATCCCATCTCATAAGCAACACCTTCTATAGCTCCTATTTTCAACCCTTGGCGCTCTTCAATGACCTCTACAAATTGTGATGCTTGCATAAGAGAGGCAAATGTTCCTGTATCCAACCAAGCTGTACCTCTATTTAAAATACTTACTCCTAGCTTACCTCGTAGAAGATACTCCTTATTCACATCTGTAATTTCAAGTTCCCCCCTTTTGCTAGGCTTAATATTTTTTGCAATTTTAATTACTTCATTGTCGTAAAAATAAATACCGGGAACAGCATAATTGGATTTTGGTTCAAGAGGTTTCTCTTCAATAGAAACTGCCCGACCCTCTTTATCAAATTCCACTACCCCGTAGCGCTCCGGATCATGCACATGATAGGCATAAATTATTCCTCCATTAGGATCATTATTAGCCTGAAGAAGCTTACCGAGACCTGTACCATAAAAAATATTATCTCCCAGAATTAGTGCCACTTTATCATTTCCTACAAACTGCTCACCTATAATAAATGCCTCAGCTAAACCATTTGGATGCTCTTGAACTGCATACTCAAACCTGCATCCTAGTTTAACACCATCTCCTAACAAATCCATAAATAAAGGAAGGTCTTTAGGTGTTGAAATAATAAGTATTTCTCGAATACCTGCCAGCATCAATACAGAAAGTGGATAGTAAATCATCGGTTTATCATAGACAGGCATTAGCTGCTTGCTTATTGATAGCGTAAGCGGATGCAGCCTTGTTCCGGAACCTCCTGCTAGTATAATTCCTTTCATTTATACTTACTTTTAATTTTGGCTAAACAATTTTTCAGACTATCCTTATACGGTGGTATATTAATAGAATACGTTAACTTAATTTTCGATTTATCCAATAAGGAATAATTTGGCCTTTTAGCAGGCGTAGGATATTGATTTGAAGTTACTCCATTAATAGTGCAATCAGAGTCCATTAGCTCTTTAATATCCACAGCAAATTGATACCATGAGATTTCACCTTTATTAGAATAATGATATATACCTGAGACCCAATCCTTAGATGAAACAATACTCATGATGGCAGTTGCCAAATCTAAGGCGTAGGTGGGTGAGCCGATTTGATCGTTCACAACATTTAATTCACTACGCTCATTCATCAATTTGATCATCGTTTTAACGAAATTCTTCCCGTATGATGAATAAACCCAAGCTGTGCGGATAATTACACAATCTGGACAATTTTCCATACATCTCAACTCCCCATCCCTCTTGGTGGCACCGTATACGTTTATGGGATTGGTGGGTTCTGCCTCTGTAAGAGGTAAGCGTGAGGTACCGTCAAACACATAATCCGTTGATATGTGGATTAAGCGAGTAGAATTCTCAGCACACCATTTTGCTATAACTTCAACAGCTTTGTGATTAATTTCATCCGCCAGTTCAACCTCAACTTCTGCAGAATCTACCGCAGTATATGCTGCACAATTAATAATAAAAGATGGTTGTAAGGTGTTCAGATTAGTAGTGATAGCTGATCGATCTGTAAAAGAAAAATCGCTTTGATCTACAAAATCAAATTCCAAATCAGGATAATCTGATGCTAAATCCCTTAGCTCACTCCCCAACTGCCCGTTGGATCCTGTAACCAATATTCTTTTTGCCTGAGAATTATTCATCTATATATTGCGTTGTATAATAATCCTGATAAGCTCCAGAAGTAACATTATTAAGCCATTCGGTATTATTCAAGTACCAATCAATAGTCAAATCTAAGCCTTGCTCGAAAGTTACCGATGGCTCCCATCCCAATTCTTCGTTAATTTTAGATGCATCAATGGCATAACGTAAATCATGTCCCGGACGATCTTTAACATATGTTATTAACTTTTCAGAAGTACCAGGGACATTCTTAAGTTTTACATCAATGAGCTTACAAAGTAACTTGACCAGATCAATGTTTTTCCATTCATTAAATCCTCCTATATTATAGGTTTCTCCATTAGAACCTTCATGAAAAACTTTATCAATTGCTAAGGCATGATCAATGACATAGAGCCAGTCTCTTGTATAATTCCCATCTCCATATACCGGTAAAGACTTAGAATTTAAAACATTATTAATAAATAATGGGATTAACTTTTCAGGGAAGTGATTTGGCCCATAGTTATTTGAACAATTGGAAATAACTATAGGAATTCCATATGTTTCATGAAAGGCACGTACAAAATGGTCTGAGCTTGCTTTAGAAGCTGAATATGGGGAATTCGGGGCATAAGAAGTTTTTTCAGTGAATAATCCTTCACTACCTAAAGAGCCATACACTTCATCTGTACTAACATGATAGAATCTTTTGCCTTCATAATTATCTTTCCAAATTTCTTTAGCAGAATTGAGCAAGTTCATGGTTCCAATTACATTAGTTTTGACAAATGCAATTGGATCTGTAATAGAGCGATCCACATGAGATTCAGCAGCCAGATGTATTACTCCATCAAACTCATACTTTCTGAATATTTTCTGCAAATATTCATTATCCACTATATCTCCTTTAAGAAAAGTATAATTAGACTCTTTTTCTATATCTGAAATATTTTCAAGGTTACCTGCATAAGTTAATGCATCTAGATTATAGATATGATAAGAAGGATAATTCTGTACTAACCTCCTAACTACATGCGAACCTATAAATCCCGCTCCTCCAGTCACTAGAATTCTTTTCATAATATCTTCTTATTCTGATTGTCTATAAACCTCATGTCCACCTTCTGCCAAATGCAAATCCTTTTGCATAAGCCTGATATCAGAGATCATCATATCTTCTACCAAACCAGCTAAATCGTATTCGGGCTTCCAGCCTAATTGGGTTTTGGATTTGGTAGGGTCGCCGAGGAGCAAGTCGACTTCGGTTGGGCGGAAGTAGGTTGGATCGACTTTAACAAGAATAGTACCTATGAGTTTTGAGCCTTCGTACTTATCGACTCCCGTCGATAAGGTGCTCAGGCTGACACCAGTTGCTACTTTATACTTATCGTTATCAATAGAGTCCAATATTCCTACTTCATTGACACCTTCTCCCTCCCAGCGGATTTTGAATCCTACATGTTCAAAGGACATTTGGACGAAATCACGCACCTTGGTAGTCACACCTGTAGCTATTACAAAATCCTCTGGTTTCTCTTGTTGAAGAATTAACCACATGGCGCGTACATAATCTTTCGCATGTCCCCAATCTCGAAGTGCTTCCATATTACCTAGATAAAGGCAATCCTGCAACCCCATTGCTATCGCTGCGGTGGCCATGGTTATTTTTCTGGTCACAAAGGTCTCTCCTCTTCGTGGAGATTCATGGTTAAAGAGTATTCCATTGCAGGCGAACATATTATAGGCTTCTCTGTAGTTCTTGGTAATCCAGAAACCATAGATTTTTGCCGCTCCATAAGGTGAACGGGGATAGAAAGGAGAGTTCTCGTCATAAAATCCAGCAGCATTTTTATTCTCCGGCATACCTCCATACAACTCAGAAGTAGAAGCTTGGTAAATCCTTGTTTTTTTTTCCAGACCTAAAATTCGAACTGCTTCCAATATTCTTAATGTGCCTAGCCCATCCACATTAGCTACATACTCTGGGGAATCGAAGGAAACTTTCACATGGGACATAGCGCCGAGGTTGTAAATCTCATCTGGTTGTACCTCTTGGATGATTCGAATGATATTCATGGAATCTGTCAAGTCACCGTAATGCAATTTGAAATTCACCTGATTCTCATGCTGATCCTGATATAGGTGATCTATTCTTTGGGTATTAAAGGAGGAGGCTCTACGTTTGATCCCATGGACCATATATCCCTTTTCTAAAAGTAGTTCAGCAAGGTAAGAGCCGTCTTGTCCGGTGATGCCGGTGATAAGTGCTGTTTTCATGTTGTATTGTTAAATGTTAATTGTTAATCGTTAACTGTTAAGCGATATCGTCTTAACTTTTAACATCCTAACTTTTAACTATAATTTCACTTCTTTAAAGTTCTCCTGATTCTCCAGGAACCATTCGTAGGTTCTCTTGATTCCTTCTTCCAATCCTACCTTGGCCTTCCAGCCTGCATCAGTCATTTTGGATACATCCATCAACTTTCTTGGAGTACCATCAGGCTTGTTGGAGTCCCAGATGATTTCTCCGGTATGGCCTACGGTTCTTTGGATCAACTCCGCTAATTCTTTTATAGTCAAATCCACTCCAGTTCCTACGTTATAGAGGTTGTCCTGAAACTTATTTTCCAAGGCAAAAACTACTGCGTCTGCTAGGTCTTCTACGAAAAGGAATTCGCGCATAGGTGTTCCACTTCCCCACAGTGTTACTGATAAGTGCTCCTTATCTGCTTCGACTTCGCTCAGCATAGACAATTGTGGTTGTTTCGCCTCATGAAATTTTCTGATCATAGCAGGAAGCACATGGGAAGTAGTTAAATCAAAATTATCATGGGTTCCATATAAGTTGGTAGGCATTAGGGAAATGTAATCCTTGCCAAATTGCTTTCGGATTGCTTCGCAGGCTTTTACTCCTGTAATTTTAGCAATAGCATACCACTCGTTAGTTGGCTCCAAAGGACCAGTCAATAAATACTCCTCCTTTAAAGGTTGAGGGGCTAATTTAGGGTAGATGCAGGAAGAACCTAAAAAGATAAACTTTGCTACATCAGCTTTTAAAGATGAATCAATCAGGTTATTTTGAATTTGCATATTTTCCATCAAGAACTGATAGGGATAGTTGTTATTAGCTAATATCCCACCTACTCGTGCTGCAGCATCGATCACCACTTCCGGTTTTTCGCATTCAAAGAAATCAGCTACTTCAGGTTGACTTCTAAGATCCAATTCCTTTGAGGTTTTGCCAATAAGGTGTGTATACCCTTTAGCTTCCAAAGCTCTCCATATTGCTGAGCCTACCATGCCGCGGTGGCCAGCGATGTATATCTTTGTGGTTTTGTTCACTCTATTGATTTAAATAATAATTAGGTTAAGGACAAATTGTTAAGCGTTAAAATGTTAAAGGTTAAAATGTGGATTGGGTTAACATTTAACTTTTAACACCAAGAAGGAAAGCATGGTCTAAGGGTTAAAATGTTAATTGATAAAGCTTCACAACTTCTATCTATCATTTGTATCCTTTCCCTCCACTATTTTTAAGAACTTGTATTAATGCTTGAATTTTGAATTTTAAAATATCGGTTAATCTTAAAATCTCGCTTTGCTCAGAGTCATCAACAAAACCAGCATCCAGAGCTCTGAATGATTGGGATCTTACCTCTCCATTCGAACCCTTTGCGATGTATAAAAAATTAATAAATTCTTTATTTCCATCTCTTTCAAATCCTTCAGCAATGTTATCCATGATGGATCCTGCAGCTGAATTAAATTGTCCACAGAAGCGAAAATCTCTTGAGAATTGTTCCTTTCGAGTTAATAACCGAACCTGTAAACAAAGCTCACGAGCCAATTTCCAGATCTCCAACTCTTCAAAAGATTTTACACTTGACACGGTTAACCTTTAACTAATTAACATTTAACTTTAAGAAACTAACTCCGGCTTCTCCTTCTCCAATCTCTCAAAAACCTTCTTCACATCTTGGGCATTGTCTTTTTTGAGTACGAGAATGGCGTCGGATGTTTGTATAAGCAGGGTGTTTTTTAGGCCTAAAAACTCTGTATGGAGATTCGTTCCTATAACCATATTTCCTTTGGAATCGACAGGATGACCTTGTTTTTTGAAGTGATCGTAAATGGATTCAAAAGAGCCCATGTCGGACCAGGCAAAGGTTGAAGGCACAACCTTAATTTTATCTGTCTTCTCCATCACCGCATAATCGACGGATATGGAAGGGATATTCATAGAAAGATCAAAATCAAGTTTACCTTCCTCAGCTTTTTCAAAAGCAGTTTTTGATGTTGCATACACCTCTGGTTCAAAGGACTTCAACTCATCCAGATAAACTCCAGCCTGAAAGCAAAACATACCGGAGTTCCAAAAGAAATTTCCGCTTTTGAGAAATGCCTCTGCAGTTTCCTGGTTTGGTTTTTCGCGAAAACCTTTTACCTCTTCACCTTCTGCCTCTATATATCCAAAACCAGTTTCAGGTCTAGTAGGTTTTAATCCAAAAGTAACAATATAGCCTTCTTGGGCAAGTTGGATAGCTCTCTCCACTGCGGTGTTATAGGCAAGCTTAGAGGTAATCAAGTGATCTGAGGGGGTAACAAACAGAATGTCTTCTGGCTTTGCAGCAAAGGCAGCAAATGCAATTGCAGCAGCTGTGTTGCGTGGGCAGGCCTCAATGATTTCCACGAATCCTTCCGTTCCGGCAGAGTTTAAGTCTTTCCGGGAAAGCTCAAAATTGTCACAGTTTCCTACCACCATTGTCTGATCGCAAAATTCCGCATTTCTTTTAACTGTACTTTGAAACAGCGTTTCTCCATCAAAAATGGGCAAGTATTGCTTAGGCTGGGATTTACGGGAGAGTGGCCAAAGTCTAGAGCCTACTCCTCCGGAAAGGATGACGTTAATTGTTTTCAATGAAAAATTGGTTTTTGGTTGGAAGCTTAAGGGTTAAAGGTTAAAATGTTGAAGGTTAAAAGTTAAAGGTTAAAAGGATATTCGTTAACTCTTAACTACTTAACTTTTAACAAATGATCTGTATTAGTGTATGGTTTGAGATCTCACCTCCACAACTACGGATCGAGAGAACTATATCGAGGATTAACTTCCGATTCCGAAAGATTCGAACCCTAAAGTCTTCAGATATTTTCTATCATATATATTTCTACCGTCGAAGATCACCTTGTTTTTCAATAGCTTTCCTACTACATCCCAGCTTGGAATTCTGAATTCGGACCATTCGGTAACCAACAGCAAAGCGTCTGCATCTACCAAGGCATCGTAGGCGTCTTTGCAATAGGTCACCTTATCGAAGATGTAATGTTCTCTGGCCTCCTCCATGGCTATAGGATCGTAGGCTTTCACCGTAGCTCCCGCAGCTCTCAATTCATCGATAATCACTCCAGCAGGAGCTTCACGCATATCGTCGGTGTTTGGTTTGAAGCTCAATCCCCACATCGCAAAAGTCATCCCTGTCAAGTCCTCACCGAAGTGAGCTTTTACTTTCTTAGATAGCACATATTTCTGATCATCATTCACATCCTCCACAGCCTGAAGAACTCTCAGGTCATAACCATATTGCTTAGCTGTTTTAATGATTGCTTTTACGTCTTTTGGGAAACATGACCCCCCGTATCCTACTCCTGGGTAGATAAACTTATTCCCTATTCTTGGATCAGAGCCGATTCCCTTTCTTACCATGTTGGCATCCGCTCCTACCAATTCACATAAGTTGGCCACGTCATTCATGAATGAGATCTTGGTAGCAAGCATGGCGTTCGCAGCATACTTGGTCATCTCTGCAGATGGAATATCCATATAGATGATTCGCTCCCCACTGAGTTGGAATGGCTTATACAGACGCTTCATGATCTCCTCAGCACGTTCGTCATCCACACCGATCACAATTCTGTCCGGCTTTAGGAAATCCTCCACTGCTGCTCCCTCTTTCAGGAATTCAGGGTTTGATGCTACCGCAAACGGTAAGTCAGAACCGCGCTTGTCCAAAGCTCCTTTGATTGCTCCACGCACTTTCTCGCCCGTAGTAACGGGCACTGTACTCTTGGTTGCCACCACAATGTAATCAGTCATTTTTGTACCGATTTCATCTGCCACAGCCAGTACATATTTCAGATCCGCGGATCCATCTTCACCTGGAGGTGTTCCTACCGCTATGAAAGCGACTGATGCGCCCTGTATGGCTTCACCCAAATCAGTGCTAAATTTCAGTCTACCACTTTTGAAATTTCTGACAACAACCTCTTCCAGACCTGGCTCATAAATAGGCATAATACCTTTTTTGAGGTTATCAATTTTTTTCTGATCGATGTCAACACAAGTTACTTCGATTCCTACGTCAGCAAAACATGCTCCGGACACCAGACCTACATAGCCTGTACCTACTACCGCGATTTTCATTGTCGATAAATATGTTAGATTTAAAAAAGGTTTAGACACTGTCTGGACGCAGCTTCGCCCCTTCAGCCCCATTCTGTAGTCAAAAAAGCAAGGTAATATTCTTCCCTGAAAATAGGTAGCTACCTATTTTCACCGGATAATATATCTTAACTTATAAGATTGCAGATGGACTTAGCTGGTACTAGCTGCTTGGTGAAAAACTGAAACGGATCAAAACCAGGTTTTTTGGGTAGAAAGGCATAAAAAGTGCCTATGTATTGCTTATGAGGCTTATTCACCCGTTTCATGCTGTAAAGATAAGAAAGTGAGTAATTTTTGTACTCATTTTTTACCCTTATTTTCTAATTAAATTTTATAGTCTCATACTTGGATTTTCTGATTGTAAGCATTTCTGAGATGTGAGAAATTATGTATTTCCTGATTATAAGCTTGATGTCTGTAATAGGAATTTATTTTTTCATTCTGTCCTGCTGATGCTAATCGGCAGACAAATTCCCCCGCCAGATAGCAGGCAGGGATTACCAAAGTTGACTATACTCTACGAGGAACAGGGTCTATTGCTGCAGAGTCAGCTATTGGTCTTTAGTTGATTAGTTCATACTAGAATTATTAGGTTCAACATATTTTAACAAGTGACAAACCTCTGTAATCGAACAAAAAAGACGCTTGGATACTGGTTTAGGAATTTGCATGAGAGTCTGACTAAAGCTAGTGAATCTGCTTTTGTGCACTGGAAGTATTTTTAGCTAGTATGATTTTCTGTAATATATCACTCATATGATTAGGCGCTACTATTAACCACAATTGAGAGTCTACCATTCCCTCCAAGAGGCCCCACTGTCCATCAGACATAACTTTTATCAGGCGCTGATTGCTTGGAGCCGTAGCTTCGAAATTCCTGAGAAATTTTGCAGAGAGCTTATCAAAAGATTGGCCATAATCGTAGGTGCGTTGGTAAACCGCCATCATTTGGTCGGCACAATAGAAAATATACCTGCTACATCGAGGATTTTCGACCCGCTTGATAGAACGGATTACTTTATACCTTAACCCATCTAGCTGAAAGGAAGCTATTACCAAAGCCGGTAAATGCTGATCTATATCCAGTTCATGGTGAGCAAAATCCAGATAATCCTTATCCATATCTAAATTTAAGCATCCTAGGGACTGAGATAAGAATTGGAGCTCACGGAGCATGGCAATAGGATCAAAGGGCACAGGCTTTCCGTAAAATTTAAACTTCACATTTATTCCTGAAATCTTAAGGGATCTGGAATGGTAACCTGTTGCCAACTTACTCAGATAGTTCAAAATGTCCATGGTCAAATTGTAGCCAAACAATGGTTTAAATTTAAAAGAATATGCAAAAGAGGTTTCTGCATTGACTAGATTATTGGGTTATGCTGGGCTTATCCACTTTTCTACTATAAATTGAAATTAGTGATATAAGTGAGAGGGAGTACTTTGTAAATCCCATTCTATCTTGATTTTGTAGAGAATTGTAAATAAAAGGAAGAGAGGGGAGCAAGGGTTAATGGTTAATGGTTAAAGGTTAATGGTTTATAGGTTAATGATTAATGGTTAATGGTTAATGGTTAAAGGTTAAAGGTCATTTCCTTCTCAAAGCTCTTTTCCACCATGGCAATTGTACTTCTTCGTGGTATCCATAGGAATTATTGCCATAGCCGTAACCATATCCGTAACCATAACCATAGCCATAACCCTTGTCTATGTGTACATCATTAAGAATAGCATAAATTTTGGATACCCCTCCTTTTTCCACCAGGTTATTTAGGATCTGGGAATTGGCTTTCATGGAATATCCTTGTCGGAAAACAAAGAAGCTTATATCCGCATAAGGAAACAGCTCTTTTGTTTCTGAAACCAATCCAACAGGAGGACAGTCAAAAATCACTACATCATAGACCTGCTTGACTTCCTTAATAATCTGGGCAAATTTACCCTGAAGCAATAATTCTGCGGGATTGGGTGGAATAGGCCCAGAGAGGATTACATCCATGTCTTTGTGGCCAGTAGGTTTCACCACCTCCTGCCAGGGAATATCAGAACTTAAGCAAGTACTCATTCCTTTGTCATTTTCCAAACCAAAATCCTCAGCAATCTTTGGTTTACGAAGGTCAAGGCCAATCAAGAGCGTACGCTTTCCCATAAGCGCGTAAACTGAGGCTAGGTTGATAGAAACGAAAGTTTTGCCTTCTCCAGAAATAGAGGATGTAAGAAGAATGGCCAGGTTGTTTCTGACCGGACTCAGATAAGACATATCTGCTCTCATGGATCTAAATGATTCTGTAACAGAAGAACGGGGGTTATTTAAAACAGGAATCTTATCTTCGGATACACTACGCCCAATCATACCAATAAGGGGTACTTTGATGTCTTTTTCCAATTCTTTTGGATCATCAATTTTAGTATTGAGAAAATCCTTGACAGTGATAAATCCTATAGGAATAATAAAGCCAAGTATCATCCCAATGAGCAAATTCAGCGACTTCTTGGGTGCCACCGGTAATTGCCCCGCTTTTGCAAAGTCCAGTACGTTGTTTTTGGGCATATTGGAAGCTTTTGTGATTTCTGCTTCTGCCTTTTTTTCCAGTAGATACACATAGATATTTTCATTGATGGAGAACTGCCGCTGTATTCCCAGTAGATTACGCTCGGTTTCGGGAAGGGAATTTACGTCGATATCCAACATCCGAACCTGATCATCCAGGTCTTTGATAAGGTTTTGTGTATTGATTACGGCAGAATTTACATTTTCCTGTAGCTGTTTTTTTATATTCTGGATCTTAGTGGAATTCTCCCTAACTGCGGGACTTTTATCTGTAAAATTAGAGGAAAGTGTATTTTGATCAGCCTGAAGCTCACTATACGCCTGAACCAGTGAATTGAGTAAGGGATCAGTGACTCCCATCACAGCAGGAGCAACCATATCCCCTGTCTGGTTAGTATTGAGGTAGTCCCGCAAAACCTCGTAGTAGTTTAACTTAATCTCCGTCAATCCCCTTTCTACTTCCAGTTCTTGTATTCTTTGAAAAATGACAGACCCCTCTTCCGAAAGATTAAAGATTTTATTTTTGGTTCTGTATTCCTGAAGTCTGTTTTCAGAAAACCTAAGAGAATCCGATATACCGGAAAGCTGTCCATTAATAAATTTAACTGTATTTTCAGAGGCCTTATTCTTTTCCTTCAGTTCCTTGGCAAGGTACATCTCCATCAGTTTGTTGATGTATTCCTCTCCCAGCCTTCTCACCGGTGTCTCCAAACTTAGCGAAAGAATGGAAGCCTCTTTATTGAGGGGTGATACTGAGAGTTCCTCCCGATATCTGAGAGCTAATGTAGGAGTATCTACGAAATTAAAGAGAAGTACATCACCAGGTAAAGCTGATATCTGATTGACTACAAAAGAGAAGCCATCCCCTGCTATCTCCTCACCGAAAGAATATTTCTCTCTTTCTAATAAAGCAGGTTGCTCACGCTTGACTTTATAATAAGAATCTGCGGGATTGTGGATCATAAAATCATCATTCTGCACTGTCAGCTCAAAGGAATCCCTATCAATCACCTCAAGTCTAAATCTTCCACCAACCAACTGAAGTTTGTTCCAGTCCACTGACACCATTACGGGGAGACTGCCATAGATTTGAGATGTGGAAAAAAAATCTTCTATGAAATACTGCACATTAAGATCCATACCTGAGATGGCTGCTTCTGCTAGGGAAAAGGATTTGAGAATTCCAATTTCGTTCTCGATGTTGCTTTTGCCTTGCAGCATCCCCAGGCCGGAAGATTCAAAAAGATCCATTCCAAGTGTAGGTTCTTCATCTTTCACTAAAATACTGGATTCTACTTTGTAAATATTAGTAGAATACCGGTTGAATAGAAAAGCGGAGGAAAATCCTCCCAGGATAAACAAGAGTATAACAGGCCAGTACTGCAGGTAGTTAAAAAGAAGCACCTTGAGATCTAATTCACCATCTTTTTGCAAAGTAAAATCATTCTGCGCGATGGAAGGATTGGACGGGATATGGGAATACATGCGGAATTAATTGATTAAATTGAGAATAAGCGCAACAGCAGAAATTCCAGAAAATAACAAAGCCAAAGTCTGGGCAGTATTCTCTCCGGTTCCTGACTCCCTTACCTTCATAGGCTCTACATACAATTGGTCATTGGGCTGTATGAAATAAAAGGGAGAGGCAACAATCTGCCTATCCAGTAAATCGATCCGATGAAGTCGTGTTCCCTCTGGGTATTGTCTAATCAGCAATACCTCACTCCTCTTAGCTACAGTGGTAAGATCCCCTGCATTGGCAATAGCCTCAAAGATGGTCATCCGGTCCTGAAGTACTACGTACTTGCCTGGTTTCCTAAATTCTCCTAAAGCAGAATACCGCACCCCTCCTAATTTAACTTTGACATATAGCTCGGATTTAACATACTCCCGTAGTTTCTTCTCAATATCCATTCTAGCTTCTTCCAGGGATTTATCACGAACATAGATTTCTCCTACAATAGGAAGGCGGATATTGCCCTTCTCATCCACTGAATATCCAGTCATATAATAGATATCACCCCCGCTTTGTGCCGAAACATTTCCCATTTGGGAGTTCATCTGAGGAGGCATATTATTAAAGCCAAACTGCGTCATATCCTCCACGGTCTGGATATTTACATCAATGATATCGTTGTACTGGAGTTTATATTCTGGAATTTTATAAGTGATTAGTTCATCGTCTGATATTGGATTTTTATCCTCCAGATTCTGCAGATAAATGATTTTCTCATTCGAGATGCAGCCAAAGACAAGAAAAGAGAGCATAAAATACAAAAGGCATTTACTAATATTCATCATAAAGGATCTGGCATAGCCAATCAAAAGTTAAGAATAGTACATCAGGCTATGGGTTTAATGTGGGGTGGGTCACCTTGGTACTAGAGCAAAACGAATACAATGCTCCTAAAAACTGTTAGAACAGGGAGTCTAGTAAAACCCCATGATAACGCTACTGAGAAATAAATTGTAAATTCAAGGATTGCTAGGTGTTTAAGAGTTAAGGGCTAAAGGTTAAAGGTTATTGTCAGTTATTATTTGTTTGTATATACAAATAGAAATTCATCATCCTGAGATCTTAAAAATTGGTTTGTGCATTTATTTGCAAATAAATTATTCGAGATTTTAAAGCCACTATTATTTAGCAGTAAATAAGAAATTCCCATCACATAGTTCAGGGAATTAATAGCGTTTAAAGAACGACGATTGAGCAACTAGTCGAAGGTTAGTAAATAATATCAATAATAGCCTGCCAATTTTTTATTAGCCAAATCTGAATTGTATCACCATTCTCTATAAGGCAGGTCTCCCCCATATGGTTCTGCACCAGAATTCTCTCTTGAGAACGTGGAAGGCGGAGCTCAGAGAGATAAGCCAAATGTTGTACACACCTTTCATAGGATAGCGCATCGTTACTAAACCTAAAATGTTCGAAAAGAAGATTTCCATCTCTTAGGTAATTCACCTGTTCGAAGGGAGTGAATACCGTCTGCCCAATAAACATATGTGAATCATATTTTATTTCTCTCTGAGAGAAGCTGGCAATGCACTGGATTTTGGCATTTGAAGTAAAGAAATAATCCTTAAACCTGGGAATAACATCAAGGGGAAATGGCTTTAATAAACGTTCCTTAATTCTCAGACTATAAAAAGAGGTAATAAAATCCTCCACCACTAAGAAGGGGCTAAATCTACATATTTCACCAGCATGGATAAATTCCACCTCTATACCCTCTATGTTTTCCACAGCAGAAAAAGGGCGTACGAATACATTATTTTCCATGACTCAATATTATGAATTAGTTAACAAGAACCGAATAAATGCATTAGATTGTAAATGAATTGCTAAATATATAAGAGATCTCATTTCTGAATTAATTAATCAAGCGGAGAGAGCAATTAAAAAAGCAGAGGCTTATATCAAATAGCAGCCTCGAATGATTCACCCAACATGAAATATGTGAAACTGATAATAAAGATGCATAAAAAGATAATGCTATTGGGTAGTTCAATTAAAAACTGTGTTTTCTAAATTTTATGTCAAAATATAGCTCAATTTAATACAAGCCAACTAACAAATAATTAAAGTAGCGTAAATTAAACAAATCCATGCTTGACAAATATCTCTAGGAGCAAATCATATTCTAGGGGCTTAACCATAAAATCCTTAATTCTAGGTGAATTTATAGCTCTATTTCTATCTTCCGGGTCAATGGAACTAGTCCTTATTATAACATCATACGAAGATTTTATTTCATCACTTAATTTATCGAACTCAGCCAAAAACCCCCAGCCATCCAAAACAGGCATATGAAGATCCAACAAGATAAGACGTGGGAATGAGCTTGGTGGATCCAATGGGCGTGATCTAAGAAAGTCTAATCCCTCCTTTCCATTTTTAAAGAAGCGAATTGGCTTAAGAAACCTCATTTTTCTTAAAATTTTGCTTTCCACAAACTTAATAGCGTCATCGTCATCAATGATTAAGATTTCAGACAGTTTAAACTCCATATTAGTTAAAATCAATAGAAAAATATTAACGCCCAAGGGGCAAAACAATTACAATTTTAAATCTAAAGGCATTGATAACATGCCAATAATATAACTAACTAATTCTAAAAAGATTAATAGAAATGATCAGCAAATACCTATTCTAGATAATAAAGCCAAATATTCAAATGAGGAGCAGAATCACCATAATCTTTTATTTCAGTCAACGCTTGCTCCAGCTGTACATATCTATCCAAAGCGACCAAAAATTTATTTTGGTTAGATGAGGGTGGGAGCACAAATACCTCTTGGGTGAAATTACCTCTAAGGTAATTGGCCCATGCATAAGCAGCTTCCAAATCCGAAAAACCATTCGTAACCAGATAATAAAACGGAGATACTTCTGTATCCCCAATTGAAGACTTTGTCAAATGTAAAGAATCTTTCAACGAGGGGATCACAGAATTATCTAATGAATCCACGGAAGAGATGGTAGACTTGGTTTCCAGCAATGTCACCTTAGACCCAGTATGTACTACAGCCTGCATCTCGATATCAAAATCCGGGTATTTATATGGTTGATAGTGAAATTCCCCTTTAAAAAACACAACTTCCGTCCTACTATTTTCGGTTAATTGCTTTTTTGTGCAATTCAGCGTGCATCGTACTAAAGGATAGGAGTCGCCATATGAAACGGAATAGATTCTATTAGGGTCTAATCCCTTATTGATTAGATAGGAAACAATTAGTTTGGCTTTTTTTTCAGAGATACGTTGATTATAATAGTGTCCATGCTTAGAATCAGCATGATTTTTTAAATCAACCCGAACATCAGGATTTTGATGAAGAAGTTGGATTAGGTTGTCAAGTGAGCGGTAATCAGATTCTGTTAAGGTTTTTCCATTCTCAGTAGCCCCGAGCCTAGCCAAAACTAAGTTTTCATTAAGTTGCAAAGGTTGTAAGATGACTTCTAAGTGAGCAGTATCCCAGACAGGAATCGTACACTCCGGGATGCTTACATATCCCGAAGCTGCTATTGAAATATGCACCAAGGAATCAGAAAATGTGAGAGGAATACTGATTTCACCCAAATCATCTGTTTTGTATTCAGTATAAGTATCGGTCTCATATAATTTTAAAACAACTAAGGTATTGTCAATGGGCTTTCCAGTACCCCTATCCTTAACTAGCAGAACCATTGAATTTGATTGCTTAGACCGGGAGTTTAACACCCTAGTATCTGCTATATTCTTTTTAGAAGAAGAAAATCTGCTATCATCAACCGACTTGGCTCTCTGATGAAAAGTGGGATCAAAGACAAATTTAGCTCCCAAATTACTGAGGGAATCTTTTTTGCTAGGCATATAGACTTTTTCTATTCTACTGCCCAGAGCTTGGGGTATCTCAATAAGCAAATTAGCGTTAATGAGACCTATTAAAATAAGGAAAGAATATAATCTCTTCATATAATGATTGCAAAGGATAACCTGAAAGATTTGGCTACCTGGACAGCGAGTACATTTATTTCAATAAAAACTAAAAGCCAGACTCTAAGGCTGGATTAATCAAAAATTAACCCTGCTTTGAAAACATTAAGTTAGAATTTAGTTCGAAAAACAAAACAGCGCATTATATATCTATTAATGACATGAATTTCCCTTTAAATCCGTATGTAATAACACCATTTAAACGTAGACTTAAAACTGAAAATTAGAGTATTGAACGAATTATATGTTATATGCAAAATTTTGTAAACAAAAAGAAAAGTAACTAAAAGAAAAGCTTGATAATTGTGTGGTGATCCTGAAATTCACCCTATTTAAAAAGTATAACAACAATTGAAATATGAGGATTTACTAACATTAATTAAATACAAATAAACAACTAATAATCCAACCAAATACAACAAAAGGAATAATTTTGTAAATAAAAAGAACAATCAGGAAAAACATATTCAATAAAACATTAATAATAAACATCTTTAAGAGAATTATTGAAAATATTAATTCGTATTAGCAAGACATATTTTTTTTTAATTTAACTACCAAAGATTTGTCCCGTTTAAATTATTCCTTTTACCTTCGAATGAGGAATAAAAAGCAGATTAATGAAAAAAATTCTAATTGTAGAAAATGAGGATGAGTTAGCAGAAAACATCCAAGATCTTCTTAGTCATTTGGAATATGAGACCGCCCATATATTAAAAAATGCCACCGAAGTAATAGATTACCTAAAAGAAAATTCTCCTGATTTGATCCTGATGGATATCTTATTAGATGGCAACGTGGATGGAATTGACTTAACCAGGCAAATCAGGAAGTCAAAGGATATTCCAACAGTGTTTATCACAGCCTATTCAGATTTGAACTTTCTAGAAAGAGTAGCCAATGTTCCAAACGAAGGATATATTCTTAAACCATTTTCTGAGGAAAGGTTACGGTCTAGTCTATACCTTGCATTCAGGGCATTTGAGCATAAATCATCTTCTCCAAAAAAACGTACTTTACAAATCCGCGACAGAGGACATATCATATCCTTATTGGAAGATGAGATTATGTTTCTAAAGGCAGATGGGCTTTACACAAAAGTGTACACCAAAGAAAAGCAGTTTACTATGCGTGATATACTGAAAGATGTGATGAGCCACTTACCAGAAGAGCGCTTCATACGAGTTCACAAATCTTATATTGTAAATTTATCTTTTGTACACTCGATAAATTCCAAGGAACTTATCGTGGAAAAGCAAACCATACCTCTTAGAAGAGGCTTTTTTCAGGAATTGAAAGCTAAAGTTATAGATTTCAAAGAAAGGTCTCATTAGAATAGTTTTCCGCAAGCTCGACAGCGGCACAACTTTTTTGCTCAACTAGCCATCGCAATACCTATAAAGTGAGCTGGAGTATCTCAATAGATAGGTCCAAAGCGGTTTAACTATTTTGTGATAGGTAATTCTTCAGATTCATTTCATTAAAAAAATGATACTCCTCAATCCAAATAGAAAGGCCATATGTTTTTTGGTTAACGTTTATCTTCACCTTCATAGTAAGTAAGATGGAAACTTCCGGTATACTCAACACAGATTATAGTATTAAGCCAGTTCCTTTTTTTGGGAGTAATTCAGCCCCCAATTGTCTATAAGCTTATTCAATTTAATCCCCTTGACAATTACCCAGATTTGGGTATGTCCAAAAAATTCAGCAATCACTTGATTCCCTTCCTCTTGATGGTTGAAAAGATATTTTTCCCCGGACTTTACTGAGGTTATTACAATTTCTGGATGAATTTTACTGATTGTAGAAGCAAAACTTCTACCATAATCATATTTTCTTAAGAAGACTGCCACGAGCTCATCCTCAATATAAAATTCATAATAGCTGGTATTGAAATTTCCAATTTTAGTAACATGTCTATGCACTTTAAGTAAGGTGTTATCCTCCTTTATATGAACTTTTATCTTGGCAATCGCCAACCCTGAATTTGGCCCGATACGATCTAAAATCTCTGTAATAGAAAGTTTGGAAGAAACCTGAGTAAATTTTTCTGTTACTTGCTTAAATCTAAGTTCCTTTAACATCGTAATAGGACTGAACCTTACTAATTGTCCCATATAAAAAAAGGTAGTGTCCATTCCCTCTACAACTTTTTCCACCCGCTTATAGCCCGTAAATACCTTTCTGAAGTAATTAATCATAAATTTTTACATCTAAACTTTCTTGAAAAAACACAATCTCAAACCTACCAAGTCAAAATAACCAAATTTTAACAATTAGCATTTGACCCTCATAATAGTAGGTCTTACAGCTATTTGAACTGATCATCACCTTAAAAAGCATTGCGCTAAGAAAACTTCGAATAAAGCAATGTAGAGTACTATTAGCTCCAAAAGCACTTTGTCTCAAAAGAAATACATTTTTATTAGCTACAATAGCGCTAATGGAGAGATTTTTAGTTTTTGAAGTAGATTGTAAATGAAATGAGTACTTATGGGTCGGAATAGGATTTTCCTAAGAAGGAAAAATCTACCTAGCAACAAATGTTGTAGTTTGGGTTTAAATAAATGGCATTTTTTATTCTGATTATACGCTTCTTTGCCAGTAGGTCACAATGGCCTCGACTTAGCCCGGCCACCGGATTTGAGGTTATTAAAGGGATTAGGGGAAAATGCGGCATACGCCGAATTTTCCCCTAATCCCCAAAAACCAAAACTAACGGGCACCGAGAGAAGTCGAGGTGGAGCATAAAGGAATTTGGCTACTGGCAGAATTGCGT
>TARA_R110002020_G_scaffold303939_5_pt1 | contig 50279 bp, 49 predicted proteins | sample TARA_R110002020 | Tara Oceans TARA_R110002020 (sample SAMEA4396489) | marine metagenome | biome: Westerlies Biome; feature: [MES] marine water layer (ENVO:01000295) within the mesopelagic zone...; material: water (ENVO:00002006), including particulate matter (ENVO:01000060) such... | reverse complement strand
AACTTTGGAAAAGTGGATTATTGCTTTTCATAGGATACGTTGTTATAAGGCGTTTTTTTTCTTCATTATTTGTTGATGCAGTTCTTTAGTAAAGTCAACACTTCTCGGTTTAAGACCGTAGGAAATATTTTTTGTGTTGTCAATAGTTAACTCAATTGCAGAACAACTTATTACTATATATTTTTCAATCTTTTTCTCATCCCAAATGTTATTTAATATAATTCTACAATATTTTTCGGTTTCATTTAATCTGTCAAAACCAATTAATTTACCTTTTTCGGAAAGTATTTTTATGCAGTACATCAAATGAAACTTATATGGTTTATATCTTTTATAGACTTTACCTGTGTTAAAAAGATTCTCTAATACATACCATAAATAACAAGCAGTATAATAAGGAAATGGAGATTGACTTTCCGTAAATAGTTTTTTGTCTTGACCTAAAATTGAACTTTTTGTAGAATTATAAAGTTCCCCGGCATATCGATGACAGCTATGTGGTTGATTTAAAAACATTGCAATAGTTGCCCGAATTAACTTATGTAAATGAAATATTCTTGACTGATTTATTGGAGGGTTTATAAAATCATATTCTTTAGACCTTCGCTCATAATAAATTCTTTCTGGTGCGGTATTAGAAAGGCTACTAAAAAAACCTTGAAGTAATTTTGGGAATTTTTCTAAAGCTACAAAAGCCTCTTCTGGAACTGGATTTTGATTATTTGTTCCTTTAGTTATCTCACTGGTTATGTCGTTATCAGAACATTCAATGAGTTTTAATGGTATTACAACGTCAGATGTAATTTGGTCTTTGTTTAAGTAAATAACATTGCTTGTTTGACAGCCATTTACAATTTGGTAGTTATTTATTTTGATGACACCACCTTGAAAATTGGTATCAACTTCTCTTGCTACAATAGTTACACCATTGTTTAATAAAACAAACTTATCTTTAAAATCTTTATTATTGAGTGTGTCAGATATATCCGAATTAACCTTATTGTTTTCTCCCTTAAAATCTCTTACATTTTCATAAAAGATGTTTCTCCTAAAATTACCTTGTTCATCTGTTATTAGCTTTAGATATTCGCTGGCTCTGACATAACCCAAAAAAGCTTTACCTACACCTTCAATTTCTCCAAGGTCAACTCTCTCTTTAAATTCTATTGTTGTCTCAACTTGATTTTGATATTCTAAATAAAACTTAATTAGCTCATCTCTTCCAATTAAATTTATTTTAACATTTTTAAATATTGGAAATTGATTTGAAATTTCAGTCTCTTGAGATTTAATAAGATGCTCAATTGTTGGGTCATTGAGATTTTTACCCGTTGAGATAAAATATAAGTGGCAATTTGGACCATTGCTCTTATTTACACAAGTTAAAGTTTCATAACTTAGAAAAGCTGATTTCAACTTTTTAAAAATTTCAATGTCTTCATTTTGCTGAATTAATTCTTTATCGCTTAAAAATTCTTTTGAGGCAGTAATGAATTTTAAAATTTCGCCAGAGTCAAATTTTGGACTTGTTTTAGCTTGAGTAAAAACTATATCTGCATTTATTGAAGGATATTTTTGACTGGTTTCTTTAAAACTATTTATATTTTCCTCATTAAATACGAAAGTATTATTCATCAAAAAACCAATTCCATCTATACCAAAATTTTGTCCGTCATCTAAATTTATTTTATTTAAATAATCAATGTCTTCAAATATTTCCGAATTAAATTTTTGAAATATTAAGAAATTGGCAAAGTGTTCAAAGGCATCATCCTCACTAAAATTATTAAAATTATATTGCTTTTGAAATTCAGTTAAGTTTCCTTTCACTATTTGGTCTTTTATCATTCTGAATGTTTTTTTAAATGCCTTATAACTTGTTCATATTAATTCTATTAAAATAATTATTCAATTTCTACGGATATCATCACTAAACTAAACAATTTCATTTACAACACTTTACGGTTTCCCGTAAAAGCACTTAATTATGTTTAGCTTTTCTCACGTCTCAAAATTTTCACAACACGACTGTATATGATTTCAGATAAATTCCAGTCGTAACCGTCAAAGTTGGTCGTGTTTACAAACTGTATAACAACCGTGTCTATGTCTTTGTGGTATTTTGCTATACTTTGATAACCGGGAATGAGACCGGTATGTTCATATTTGTAAATGGAAGAATAGATTTCCTGTTCCTTTTTAGTGAGTAAAGAGCCATCATTTAATGCCCGCAGGAATATGCCCACGTCTTCTGCGCTGGCAACCATAGAGCCGTAATCTGTAGTTTTTATATCCTCATCAACGCCCACGTAATAGCCGCTCATTAGATCATCCATATTTATATCATGAATAGAACCGAATGTATTTTTAAGCCCCAGCGGGTCTAGAATTACCTCTTTAAAATATTGAAACTTATTGCCATCTGTAACCTTTTTTATGAGTTCTGAGATCAACAAATAATTGGTGTTTGAATATTCATAATCTGTGTCCGGCTCAAAGTTGGCAGGCATATCAAGCACACGCTCAAGCGCTTCCCGGCTGTTTTTAGGCGGATTTACCCAGAAGTCTGGTGTGTTAGTTAAATTAGGAATTCCGCTGCGGTGCTGCACCATCATTCTTAAAGTGATCTTTTCGGCATTTTCTATTCTGCCTACAAGTTCGGGAAAGTAATCTGCAAGGGTTTTATCTAAAGACAACCGATTCTCGCTTACCAGTTTTGTGATCGCAACAGCGTGGTACAACTTGCCAATACTTGCAATTTTAAATAATGCGTGAGGATCTGCCGGAATTTTCTTTTCTCTGTTCTTCCAGCCTGCGGCGTAGAATGCGGGTTGTTTACCGGCTTCATCAACATAAGCGATCATACCGTCGAAGCCATATTTTATGCCTTCTTCAAGTTGTTCTTGTACGGTATCTGGCAGTGGCATTATCCAGGCTCTTACTAAAATCCACGGGACAAAAGCTAAAGAGCCTATGCTTGCAAGAATAAATACAATTCTGAGTATATTTTTGATGCGTTTTTTGGTCATGCTCCCTTATTCTAAATAATTTGTTTTTATTGACTTTCTTTTGAACATATCAGTTTTACTACACCAAAAGAGCTTGTTATATATTCGATTTTTTAGGGTTTTTAAGTGAATTTTGGGTGTTTTAGGGAGGTTTTTTAATTGTTATTACACGCTTGTTTTACGTATAATTTTAACAATACGGTTATAAACAACTTCCGTTATATTCCAAGTAGTGCCACCGCTTGTATTTGTAAACTGAATGACGACCGTATCTATATCTTTATGATACCTCGCAATGCTGGAATATCCCGGCAATAATCCTGTATGTTCATAGGTGTAAATAGCGGTATAAATTTCTTGTTCACTATCATTTAGCAAAGAGCCATCGTTTAAAGCTCTCAGGAAAATGCCCACATCTTCTGCTGTAGCAACCATTGAGCCTGCCGGATTTATAAAATCATTATTCTTAAGATCGCCATCGTAACCTATATCATAACCACTCATCACGTCGCCTAAATCACCTACTTCACTAAGCAAACTGTAGGTATTGTTTAGCTTAAGCGGAACCAGAATTTCACTCTTGATATATTTATGATGGCTATATCCCAATGTCTTATCAAGGATCTCGCCTATCAACAAATAATTTGTATTTGAATACCTATATTTTTTATCCGGTTTAAAGTCGGCTGGTTTATCCAGAACCAACTCAAGTGTTTTTTTGTTGTCTTTAGGTGCATTCTCCCAATAGCCGGGAGTATCTGTAAAATTGGGAATACCACTTCTGTGCTGCACCATCATTCTCAAGGTAATCTCATCTGCATTTTCAATTCTTCCCTGCATTGGTGGCAGGTAATCTGCAAGCGTTTTATCAAGAGACAACTGTTTATCATCTACCAGTTTTGCGACCGCAGCAGCAATATATAATTTGCTAATGCTGGCAATTTTAAATAAAGCTTTGGGATTCGCCGGAATTTTCTTTTTTCGGTCATGCCAGCCAGCTGCGTAAAATGCAGGCGGCTTCCCACCTTGATCTACATAGACGATCATTCCGTCTAAGCCATCATCAACAGCTTGATCAACTTGCTCCTGAACCGTATCTGGTATTGGTAAAACCCAGGCTTTGACGACATTCCACGGTACAAACGCCAAAGAGCCTATGCTTGCAAGAATAAGTACTATTCTGAATATTTTTTTAATTTGCTTTTTGGTCATGCTCCCTTATTCTAAATGAAGATTTGTTTTATAGACTTTCTTATTGCAAGCGCTTTTTTAACAAATTTAACAATTAGCGGAATATGACCTAATCGTTTGTAATCGCATCGATCTCGTTGACAACATTTTCACCAACGTTTTTTAATTGTTTGTACTGATTAACCATAGTTTCAAACTGAAATGCAGCTAAACCAATCACATTTCTATAAGATGGAGTTGCGGTATAAGCTGCAAAAACCTCGTAATATTCTGACTGGGGCGTGGCTCTTAATGCAAGGGAATCAGGTGGTAAAAAGGCAGAAGCGAGAATTAAAGAGGTGTCAAAATGGGTTGAAAGATAAGCCTCCTGATTTAACACATAGTCGTTGTAACTCTTTTCATTTTCGGCAATTTCTTCTACCAGACTGTGGTATTTAGTTAAGAGTGAATCTAATGGCGTAGTGTTTATCTTACCATAATAACGGGAGTTTCTTAATGCATCATACCCGCCGGTATTTGCCTTAAAGTAATAATCTGCAAAAGCAACGCCGCAAGACATTAACAGTAAAAGATCCTCATCTTCCGTTTTATCTAAAATACGCGTTCTGGCCATTTTACATACATTGGCCATTTGAGATCTATATTTTGTTATCGTATCTAGTTGATGCAGATCTTCACCGGTATGAGACCTGATCTTCCCTAAATACTCATTCAGGGCATTGTTATCTTTTATAGACTCGTTCCAGTTATTGATTTGTAGCGCGATAAGAATACCAATAACCACAAGAGCAATTTCGCCAAGAGCGTATTTAAGATACTGACCTGTTTTACCTTCTGAAAGTAAGTTTCTCCTTAATTTTCGAAAGAGTTGAATCATTACGTCTTGTACATATCGGTTTTGCCACACCGAAGAAAATTAATCTGGTTTTTGGGGTTTTTAGCCGATTTCTAGGTGATTTAGGGAGTTTTTTAACGGGTTTTCTTAACCAATGTTTCTATAAATAATTGTTAGCGAGTGGTTTTATTCCGCGGTTTTAGGATCGCTCCTATTAAATTAATGGGATAAAGTATTTGTGCGAAAATTGTAATAATCACCAGAACATAAATTGCCATGGTTAAATTATTATTAAACTGATATTCCATTATCGATTCTCTGAAAAGTTGAGTCAAAATCCAGACGGTGAGAATACCGCCCACAGTAAGGGCAACATGAATGAGATTAAGCCATCTAGAGAGTTTTCTTTTTGCTTTTAGCATTAGGTAGTACCCAAGGCCCATAAAACCAAAAAGGGCAGAGATCATGATGATTAAAGCAGTTTTGCTAAAAACATAATAAGTATCATAAATATTAATATCTAGCATTTCTTTTCTATTTAAAAAGCCAATTAGGACTAATACAGGAATCGAAATCCAAAAAATTAAATGCGGCTTTTTCATAATTTGTCTATTCATAATTGCGTCTGCTATTGTAGAATTGAGGTTCTTTAAGAATTAAAATTCAAATTAGATTATGGTATTGATATCCAATTTATTAAAATTTTTAGTTATCAATGCTTTTTTCCAGATAAAAAGTGACTTTTATTCCTATTAGCTGAGGAAATCAGGAGTTATTTATGTTGTCATATTGTAATTAAAGCAGTTCAAAAATTATAAAGTAGATGCGAATTTAAGCACCCTTTTAATTTCGACTACCTTTGTCACAAATTCAGGAATTACATTTATGTCGTTTAAAAAACTAATAGAGCCTTTAAAAGATACTTTAGCTTTTAAAGGTTTTGAAGAGCCGTTAGCGTTTCAGAAAAAGATACTATCTAAAATTAAAGGAGGCACAAGTTTGTTTGCCATCGCGCCAGAAGGTGCCGGTAAAACGACAAGCATTGTTATAAGTGTGATTCAGAAATTAAAAGGTAAAGCTGTAGAAGATGCTCCCCGTGTATTGATATTTGTTAAAGATAAAGAAGCTGCTCTTGAGCTGGAATCTCAATTTATCGCTTTTAAAAAGGGAACAGACATACGTGTGTATTGCGCTTATGATGAGAAAAGTATAGACGATCAACGCGATGAGATCTATAATGGGACAGATATCGTTATTGCTACTCCTAAACGCCTGAACAAGATCTTTTACCTCAACGGAATCAACCTCAACAAACTGCAAATGTGCATCGTTGAAGATGCTCAATTTTTACTGGGAAATAGCAGCTTTGCTCAGGTAAACCGAACTCCTGAAAGTATAGGTAAATGTCAATATTTAATTTTTAGCGAAAAGTTTGACAAACGCTTTGAGCGCTGGCAGGAATCGTTCATGAGCAATTCTGAGGTTATAGAAGCTTAAGCTGTAATTACGAAAACCAGCAATAATGCTGATAAGGTAATTTTTATTGGGGAATTAATTCGACCAATATTTCGTTTTTTGCTTTGTCATAATAGGTACATGTCATTTGCTCTATGTTCACTGTCCATTGTTCAATACCTGATTTAGCACAGTCATTACAAAAGGTAGGATAATTTGTTTTTCCTTGTTGATGAGCTTTAATGTCTTTCTTGAATTGGTCAACATTTGAGGTTTCAGCAATTGCAAGAGTATCATACTGTGCAAGGCTGGATTTTTTATAATTATTTTTCCCAAAATAGTCTGCATGTCCGTCAGACACAAAAGATTCATAATGCATTACACCCAATTTCTTAAGGTCCTGAATATATAAGGGAAAGTCTGCACCTGACTTTACTTTACTGTGAGCAGCTTTTATTTGTTCTATTGTAAACATTATTTCTTATTTCATTAATTCAATCTGCTTAATGTCTTATTACCGGTCTATAAAATTTTCAGCTACATTGTTTTATATCAGGCTATTACTAAGATATCAAAAATAAGTTATCGAAATAAAATCTGCAGCGTGTTGCAATAGCAAGATCCCATTCACGACATAATATTACTGTTGCGTAAAGCTTTATTTACAATATCAAACTCTTCGATTATTGCCCATTTTCCGCCGTTTTTTTGCTCAATTAAGCTGATTTTTTCAAATAACAATTTGGCAGGTAATTCTTGTTTTTTAATATTCTCAAATATTTCATCATTACAAGTTGAATTGCGAGGATGCATTAACGTTATATGTGGAAACTGCTCATTTAACAATTGGTCTTTTCCCAAAACCAGCTTTCTTAATTCCCAAAAATCACAGTTTTTATTGGTTGCAGGTAATAAAACTCCTTTTCCATCTGCAAAGCGTTCAGCACATTTAAATTCAATTTGGATTGGCTTTTCCAATTTGATTGATTTAACACGCTGAATAACACCTTCTATATCCTCAATTTCTTCTTCCCTACAAAGTGTAACGTGAGGTGCAATCAGTTTGCACTGTTCAAGATTAAACTCGGCTCGAATTTTTTCAATATCTGAATTTGATTCTAAAATGAATAAGGTCAATTGTTTTCTAATTACGTCCATTTTTCGTCATAACGTCTTACAGCAACATTTATAAGTACTCCTTTAAATTACAATAAAAGAAAGTAAAAAGGCGGAATCTCCTTTTGGAAATTCCGCCTTTAAAAATTAAAGCTCTTAACGCTTCTTCTGGGGGCCTATTTTTTGATGAAACTTCTAGTTGTCATACCTTCTAAAGTAAATACCTTGATGAAATAAGTTGCAGGTGCAAGGTTACCTACTGAAAAGCTTTTTTCTCTTGTTTCCATAACGCGCTGTCCCAACATATTATAAATTTCACCTCTTATTAGTTCAACACCATCGCTTAATTTAATGTTCAATGTGCTGGTTGCAGGATTGGGATAAATCTCAAATTGTTTAACAGCATTATATTCATTTGATGAAAGGGAATTGGCTATAGTTTGAAAGTTTGATCGTATTTCTGACGAAGCATTTGACTTTTCAATAGAACAAGGATCTACTTCAATAGAAATATAGTATTCATAATTGTTGATGTCAGCATTTGCCGTTGCATCATTAAATGAATTACTGTTTGCTGAAACGGAGCCTATAATTTCAAACGCCTGCTTATTTGTGCTTCTATAAATGTTATAGGTAGTATAGTATGCTCCTTCATAATCAGACCAATTTAAATTTATAGATTTATTAGCTGCAATGCTACTTTGCAATAATATGGTTTTATGCGCGTATGAATTTGGTGAGATAGAGCCACAATTATCTACCAATCTTACTTTATAATTATAAGATTGTACTGTATTATCAGATGTTTCATCTAAATATGAATTTTCTGTAGGTGAGATCATACCTATAGATTGATAAACACCGGCAACATTAGTCTCTCTTAAAACATCATAAAAAGCCACATTATAGTTCCCTTCATTATTTATATATATTCTGTTCTTTTTAAGCTCTTTATCATCGCTTGAAACATGACAAATACTTAAACCATAATATTGAGGGATTAAATTGACATACATTGATCTGGTGTATGTAAAATAATCATCTGTAACTCGTACGGTATAATAACCACTAATTAAATCGGTTAAAACCGGATTATTTTCCTGACCGGCCGGTATTGCTCCTCCATACGATGCAGACCAACTATAAGTTATTGGTCCTGAAGATTGATTAACACTTGTAATATTTATAGAACCAGAACCAGCAGCTCCTGCACAATAAGAATCAACCAGTTTATATGTTAAACTAATATCATTAATGTTGATAACATCTAATACAAAAGATTTTTCAAAAGATTGATCGTTAGCATCTGTAACTTTTACACGAATAGATAAGGTTTGTTGTTCTTCATAATCAAATGATTTATTGCTGTAAAGATATCTTCCACTAATAGTGAAACTTTCATTGTCATCATCTCCCTCACCACTTACAAATTCAAACGTGTGACTGTCTGAAGGCAAATCAAGATCTACAGCAGTAAATGTAGCTACATTGCTGTACGTGTAATTATAGTTTTCCTGAATAGAATTGCTAGACAAAAGAATATCTGTAGGAACATTGTCATTTACTGGATCTACGTTAATAGATACTGTTGCAATTTTGCTATCAAGAAGCCCATCATTAACTTTATAGGTAAAATAATCTTCAGTTGTGTCTGAACCGTCGTGCTCATAATCAAATGTACCATCTTCGTTGAATACTAGTGAACCATGGCTGGGCTCTTCTACTAATATTGCAGTCAAGGGATCATCTTCTGCGTCTCTGCTGTTATAAAGTACACTTGAGTAATTGTAATCTACAATATTTGAAATACCTCCCTCGTCAACTATAACAGAGTGATGACGTGCAGTAGGCTTGTCATTAACAGCATTTACTGTTATGGTTATAGTCGCAACCTCACTATCATTTTTTCCGTCATTTGCAACTACTGTAAAACTATCTGTCCCATTAAAATCTTCATAAGGCATGTAACCTGCGATATTTTTGTCGATATATATTGAACCGTGTGGCGCTCCTGAAATTACCTTATAGGTAATATTATTACTATCAGGATCGTATGCATTCAAGGCAATAGTTACCAGCATGTCTTCATCTGTAGATACAGACTGATCTGACAATTTTGGGGCAACATTAATTTGACTTGCACGAGTAAACCAACTTTCATTACCATCTGTCATATCATCATTTCCATCTGCGCTAGTATCATATGCTGTGATAGCATATTCTGTACTAATATCTCCACCACTAAGGGTATAAGTCGTCACATTGCCAAGGTCTATAGATGTGGAATATGAATAACCAGTAGGATTCCCATAATACAAGCGATAACCTGCAACGTCTGATTCTTTATTGGCACTCCAGTTCAATTCAACACCAGAATCAGTTATAGTTTTTGTGAAATTAGATGGCAGTGAAATAGGAGCATCAGTATTGTAATTATCTAAAAATGGAGTGTAATCTATGGCTCCTTTATTCACATTATCGCTGGCGTCATAAAGCAAATCCTTAATTTCTGACTCATCATTTGTCCCCCAGTAATTATTTTCTAATTTTAAAGGGGACGTAGTGTTATTTTTCACATTATATAAACTATTTGATATGAAGTTATTATCAGCAATATTTAAATATCCCTTAAATTCTATTGTCAATGCTGTATTAAAATTTGAAAAAGTACTGTTTGTTATATTAGTGCTATCTCGGTCAATTGTCAATCCATTAATTGACAATTTTTTATCATAACCTATAAAACTAGAATTAGAAATCTGAGGATACCCAACCTTTATCAAACTATTTATAGAATTACCTGAATAGAAAATACTATTCTCAGCAATAAATTTAATATTGCTTAAATCTAAAATTGAGGCAATGAAAAATGAATTTAAAACTTTGACAGGACCAATGGTTGTTGAAGTGTTTACTTTAGAATTATAAACCGTACTGCCAACATATGACAAATTAGCAAAACAGCAACCCATAGTCATCTCAGAATTTTTAATTATGGAATTAACAAAATGAATTCCATAATTTTGTGACTGTGATTGAATAATCGCATTATTAATAGTACAATTAGTCAACGTTATAGGTTCACTAAGCCCATTATAAAGTCCTATTATGCTTAAATCATTAAAATTAGAATTTTCAAATTTTAATTCGGCTGTCGTCGCGTTTCCATCTGTATATAAAGATGCTTTATAAAAATCAGAATGGGTAATGGTTAAGATACCGGTATTCTTAAAATTAGTTTGTGAATGCTGACCTATCTGTATACCTTTTTGAGGACCAACGAATTTATTATAGGTTATTATACTATTAGACAGGTTGGCATTTTCATACACAAGCATTGGGTTGCTATTTTCATATGAGTTTCCATTCCATGTGATGGGCGACTCACTAGTACCGGAAGCAATCAGTACACCTCTGATAAACATTTTATAACTATTGGTGTAGTTGATTATGACCCCAGGTTCTATTGTTAAGGTAATATCCTTTGGCAGGGAAGTTTCTCCTACAATGTTATAGGGGCTATTATCTAAACTCCAGGTAGTGTCTGAAGAAATAGTGCCCGAAACATCAGTCTGGGCAAAAATGGCCGTAGATAAAAAAAGAAATAGATTTAATAATAAAGTAGTTTTTCTCATAGGGTGTGATGGTTATACAATTTTCTTATAATTCATATTGGTAAATCATCGTAATGCGCAAACTAACTACACATGAGATTATAGTTTAGTTCTTCAGAAAAGAGAGAAAGAGAATTAAATAGGATAGCTTTAAGACTAAAAAAATTCCCTTGCTCTAACTTCTTGACTTTCTATATCATCACGGTTATTAGTATAATTTTAAGAGATCAAATTAATGTCTGATTTTGCTGTATTTGATATCAAATAAAATGTCTAATTTATTCACGCTGACATATACTCACTTGAAACAAACAAATCAATCAGCAACACATTAAATCACAATACCCCGAATAATGTAATTTCCATTTGTACATTATTAAGTATTCAAACATATTCTTAAAACTGGAGAAGGGATTAGTCTTAATTCGGGGTCAAGATATTTAAAAAAACGAATTACCATCGATTAAACCCTATTTTTTAGTTAAAAAGCGATGTTTTATGGATAAAGACAATAGGGCATAAATCATAATAAAATCTACTATCATCCCACGGTTTATAACAACTACCTTTTTATATTTTTTAAAGTTTTACTTGTTTTTAGATATTACGGTGATTGCTAAAAGTGATAGGATTAGTTATCACTAACAATCTTATTGTAGATCAATTTTTTCTGTGATGGCGCCCCTAAAATTCAGGAGAAATAGAGTCCTTTGTTTAGATATTTCATAATGAGAATGAACTTGTTATAAGGCTTATACCTTAAAACAATAGTATCATTTTATAAACATAACTTCCCTGACTTAAGACAGAACTATAGGATAAAGAATCTCACTTAATCTTACAGAGCTTATTTAAGCAAATTCATTAATAGCAATTTACGCTTTAACTGAAATAACAAAAAGGCTTTCGCGTTAAGCAAAAGCCTTTTAAATCTTAATTACGATCTATAATTCTATAGCATCATACCGCCAGAAACCTCGATACGCTGACCGTTAATCCAGCCTGCATCTTCAGTACACAAAAAAGCAACCACACCACCTATGTCATGAGGCAAGCCAACTCTGCCCAATGCGGTTACACTTGCGATCTGATCATTTACCTGTTTGTCATCGCGCACATGACCATTACCAAAATCTGTCTCTATCGCTCCCGGAGCCACACTATTAGCCGCTATGCGGCGAGGGCCTAACTCTTTTGCCAAATACCTGGTAAGAACTTCTATAGCGCCTTTCATTGAACCATAAGCAGAAGAACCATTAAATGAGAAACGCGCCAGACCTGATGAAATATTAATAATACGACCGCCATCATTTAAAAATGGCAATGCCTTTTGCGTTAAGAAGAAAACGCCTTTATAGTGCACATTTAAGGCAGTGTCAAATTGCACTTCCGTAGTTTCGGCAAAAGGAGCATAAAGCGCTGTACCCGCATTATTAATCAAAAAATCAAAATTCTTGTTACCCGTACGTTGCTCTAAGGTTGATGTCATCTCTGCAAAAAACGGGTCAAACTGCTTAATATCGCCTGTATCGAGTTGAAAAGCGAACGCCTGTTGCCCCATTGCTCCTATCTCTGTTACTACTTCCTCAGCCTTTTCTTTATTGCTGTGGTAGGTGATCACAACATCAATCCCCTTTTTTGCTAAAGCTATTGCCATATTTCTGCCCAGACCGCGGCTGCCACCTGTTACGAGTGCTATTTTACTTGCTTCCATTTTTATGTGTTTTAATTATACGACAAAGTTGGTATATAAAGATGTGCACCTATTTGCGAACATCAAACTATGATTTGTAAAATTCAAATATGCGCTTATGCGCGAAAGGTGAGCGGGGCAAGAGCAGTTTGCTTTTTAAAAAAGTTTGAGAAATGTGCCACCTCTTCAAAGCCGAGACTATCTGCTATTTCAGAAATATTCCAGTCTGTTTGTTTAAGCAGTATTTTAGCTTCCAGAATAATGCGCCCTGTTATCATCTCTGTTGTGGTCTTACCCGTGTTTTCTTTTAGAACTTTATTGAGATGATTCACATGAATAGCAAGCCTTTCAGCATATTCTTTTGCTGTACGCAGTTGCAATTTCTGGCTGGGTGACTCGATGGGGAATTGTCGTTCAAGCAATTCTACAAACAACGCAATTATGCGCGACGAAGCATTTTGATTAGCATGCAGCGCAGTTGCCGGCTGTAATTTTTGACCGTAATGCACAAGTTCTACTACATAATTACGCAGCAGATCGTATTTAAATTCATAGTCTGAAGCGATCTCCGTTTGCATCTTTTTAAAAATCAACTCGATCTCATCTGCCTCAGGATCATCAATTTCAAAAACAGGATAACCGCCAGATTTAAAGATAGGCAGCTCGTCTAGCACAACACCGCTTTTATTCTTAACCATAAAAGCGTCTGTGAATACACAGAAAGAACCCGACTGATTTTCGGCTTGAGGAATCCAATGATACGGCACTTTAGGCGTTGCAAAAAGAAGAGCGTTCTTCTGTACTTCTATCACCTTATCTGCATACTCTGCTCTGTTTTTACCCCTAATAAGACTTATCTTATAATAAGATCTGCGATTGTAAGGCATTATCTGCTTACGCTTTACCTCGTTTAAAGTTTCGTAGATATCAAACACATTAAAATGACCTACTTCTTTATTTATTCCGGGCGGAAGCAGCGTTCTTATGTCTCTTCCGGTAAATGCTGCAGCTTCTTTGTAGAACTCTTCAAGTGAAGTGCTTTTAAATGTTTTCATTTCGAGGTCATTTGTAAAATTCAAAGATACAAAAGGAATTGTATGCTTTGTATTCACAAAATTTTATTCAGAATAGAAAGTGAAAATCGGCCAAAAAGGCTCAAAATCGGTACAATTTGCCTAGAAATCGCTCATATTCTATTCGTGAAAAAGGATTATTTTTTGTGTATGCTTTGCTTCAGCTTTTCTATTCTATCTCTATAACTGTCACTCCCACTAATTTCGAATGCTTTTCTCACATATTTCAAAGCATTGACGTAATCTGTTGAGGTTTCATAGTAATCTGCCATTGAATCATATGCATTAGCGCTTGCCGGGTAATATTTGATCCCGAATTCAAAAAACATCTTAGATTTTTCTGGCTGTTGCATATCCATACTCATGTATCCCAGCATATTAAGAAGATCTTCCGGATAAGGAGGGACAGCGTAACCACAATGCTTTTTTAGTTTGTCTGCCCTGTAATTTATGATGGCAGTCAACTCATCGATAGGAGTATCAGGAGAATTGAATTTATCTGTATTTTCCATCTGAAACCATTTAAAGACAGCAATTAAGCCATCTTTAATTGATGGAAATGCAATTGTACCATGCAACTCTTCTTGATAGAATTTCCAATTAAAAGAAAGTTGACTATTTTGATTTTCACGCACAAATTCTGAAAACATAATATTGCTTCTAGCGAAAAGTGTGAAGTCTGTAGTATCCTGCATCACATTTTCAATAGTCACATTAGGATCCTGCATATTTAGCTGGCCGCCCAAAGAAACAAATAAAGATTTCCCATTAAAGTTTTGAGCAGATAAAACCTCTTTAGATCTATGAATCATCTTTTGTTTATCCCAATCTAAACTGGGATCAATGGCAATATAATTAGCAAACAAGGACTTATGCTCAAGCAGCGAATAAACTGTAAATAAGCCGCCGTATGAATGACCAATTAGGGTTCTAAATTGAGTTACAGGATACTTTTGCTCGATATAAGGAATAAGCTCATCTTCAATAAAATTAAAGAAGTTTGCCGCCTGCCCATTTTCTAAATTAAACGGCATACCATTTATAGTAGTCACCGGTGAAGTAGTAAGATCTCGCACCCTGTTCTCCCGATTAGAAATACCCACAACTACCATTTCTGGCATAAAACCGCCACTGTAAAAGTCTAACACATTAGTTACTGTGGGAAGAAATACCTCACCATCTAAAATATAAATAACAGGATATTTTTGTTCACTACCTGCCGTGTAAGAAGCAGGCATTTGTATGTAAATTTCCCGATTTTCATTAAGTACTTTAGAGTATAAGCTGTCTAATATTCCCACTTTTTGTAAAAAGTGATCTTCTTGTATTTTCTGTGCGTTGCCCCTATTTTGAAATACCACAATAAGAAACAGAACTAAGAGTACTGATGATCTAGCTTTCATTATAATGGCTTGTAAATGAATTATTAATCTACTAAATATACCACTATCGTTTTAAATGAAAATTGAAGTGCAGTTAAGAGCAGGAATACTAATTCCTATAATATTACGAGAAAAGTTTTCGCTTAAGCGAAAACTGATAGCAACCAATTTAACTTAGAGATTCTTTTAAAAAAAAACGACTCAAAATCGGCAAAAAACGACAAAACCCAGTGAAAAATCGCGCTGGGTTTTTGTAGCCTCGGCAAGAATCGAACTTGCATCTAAAGTTTAGGAAACTTCTATTCTATCCATTGAACTACGAGGCCGGGGCGCAAAAATAACGATTTTTTTAGATGGCGTTTAATATCGCTGCTGCTTTCTCCAGTGTTTCATCAGATTTTGCAAAGCAAAAACGAAGTAACTTATCATCTTTTCCGCCTTCGTTGAAAACAGAAACCGGAATACTGGCAATGCCATTTTCTGTTATCAGTTCTTCGGCAAATACCACGTCATTCTCAGTAGTAATCTGGGAGTAATCTAGCAACTGAAAATAAGTGCCCGCGCTAGGCTTAAATGTGAATCTGGAATCTTTGATAAGATCGAGAAACTTGTCTCTCTTTTGCTGATAAAATGCCCCCAGATCCTGATATTTTGACTCATTTTCCAGGTATTTGGTAAGCGCTACTTGTGTAGGATGATGCACACAGAAAACTACATTCTGGTGTATTTTATGAAATTCGGCCATAAGATCTGCCGGGGCGAGGCAGTAGCCCATTTTCCAGCCTGTTGTATGAAAGGTCTTCCCAAAAGAGGAAACTATGATCGCTCGTTTTGCAAGTTCTTCAAACTGTGAGACACTTATATGACTCTTCCCGTCAAAAATGATATGTTCATAAACCTCATCACTTAATATAAGTATGTTTGTGCCGCTCACAATTTTCTGCAGACTAAGCATGTCTTCTTTTGAGAACATCATCCCGCTGGGATTATGCGGCGTGTTTATAATGATCATCCGCGTTTTTGCGGTGACGGCTTCATTTACCTTTTCCCAGTTTATAGCATTGTACGGCGCTTCTAACTGAACAGGAACAGGTTTTGCCCCTTGCAAGATTACAGTGGGTTCATAGGTATCGTAACAAGGCTTTATCACTACCACCTCATCTCCCGGATGCACAAAAGCAGTTATTGCGCAAAATAAAGCTTCGGTTGCGCCGGCAGTTAGAGTGACTTCTTTTGCAGGATCGTATGATTTACCATGCAGATCTTTAACCATAGCGCAAATTCTTTCGCGTAAGCTAAAAATACCCGCTAATGGTGCATATTGATTATGACCGTCACGCATAGCCTGAGAGACCAGCTCAACAAGTTCTGTATCTACAGGAAAATCTGGAAAGCCCTGTGAGAGATTTACGGCATTATGTTTTGCCGCAAGCGCACTCATCTTAGCAAATATTGAGATCTCTGTATGTGGAAGTTTACTCGGCATTTTCTTTTTTTAAGAGCTCTGCTATTTCCTCAAGCTCTGTGTACCATTCCTGACCAAATTTACGCAGTAATGCGGCTTTTGTAAATATATAGACCGGCACCTGTAGTTCTTTACCCAATGTGCAGGCATCATCGCAAATAGGCCACTTGTGATAATTTACCGCTGCAAATTCTGAATATTGCTGTATGCGCACAGGATATAAATGACAGGAAACCGGCTTACGAAAGTCAACTTCTCCTGCATTGTAAGCATCTTCTATCCCGCAGGAAGCAACACCTTCTGGAGTGAAAGTAACATATGCACACTCTGCACCGTTTACCAGCGGAGTTTCTAATTCATCAAAATCTGTGGTGATATAAGTTCCCTGCTCCTCGATTGCCTTTATCCCATCTGGTCTTAGAAAAGGTTTCACTTTAGGGTAGATCTCTTTGAGTATAACAGCCTCTTCTTCTTCTACGGGTGCTCCCGCCTCACCGGCAATACAACATTCACCCTTGCAGGCAGCAAGGTTACAGACAAAATCCTTATGGATAACGTCTTCTGAAACTATGGTTTTTCCTATCTGAAACATGGGCGCAAAGATACATTAATGATCAGGTAAAGAAAACGTTAAATATTAGTTTACCATAGGCGACTAATCAGTAGAATAGCATTACTTTTGCCGATTCTTAAAAAATAAGAGATTATGGGATTTGATTTTAAAGAAATCGCAACAGCAAGCATGATTCTTTTCGCAATTATCGATATTGTGGGAAGTATTCCTATTATCATAGACCTCAAGAAAAAAGTAGGTCACATACAAAGTGAGAAAGCTTCTATTGTAGCAGGTATTCTTATGATCTTTTTTCTGTTTTTAGGAAAAGAGATTCTTAACCTCATTGGTATTGATGTAAATTCTTTTGCCGTAGCCGGTTCTTTTATATTATTCTTTATTGCTTTAGAAATGATTTTGGGCATTCAGCTTTATAAGGATGATGCTCCTGAAACAGCTGCGGTTGTGCCTCTGGCTTTCCCTCTTATTGCTGGCGCAGGTACGATGACATCTTTGCTTTCTTTACGATCTGAATATGCGGTTGAAAATATTATTGTAGCGATCGTGATCAATATTGTATTTGTTTACATCGTGCTGAAATCTTCCGGAAAAATAGAACGTATATTGGGAAAACAGGGAATTAATGTGATACGAAAGATCTTTGGTGTAATTTTGCTTGCAATAGCGGTAAAATTATTTACCACAAACATTCAAGGACTATTTAATTAAGAACTCCACTGAATTATGAAGATCTTTATATACATCATTCTTGCCCTTTCTACGGCTTTATTAATATTCAATCTTACAAAAATAGATTATAACACACCTTTTGAAGGAAATAGTACGGTGGCCGTGATATCTGTATTGGCGTGTGCCTGTGCTATTGTTTTGCTTCTAATACTTCAGGTATCTAAAAAGATTGCGCAAAAGCAAAAGTGATCGTTCTTCTTTAGAACATGGTTATAAGTGACGGATTGATAAACTCGTAAACCACCCCGGCGATAAAAGTGATGATTGAAAGAACGAGGAATATTTTGTGTAGTTTTTGATAAACTAGAGTACGCTTTAATTTTTTGATAAGCTTCTCGTCATCAATAAGAGTAATCTGCTTTTTTACTTCCTTTTCTGAAAGATAAAACGGACTCACAGAAATACCGTTAGAAATAAGAACACCAGCGCTATTATCGAGTAGCCTGAATACTGCGGCAATACAAAATACAAATATTGAAGCTATAATTACCATTTTATTTCCTGCTAAGAGATATAACTTTTTCTATCATAGGATTGCCCTCATTAAGCATCTGCTCAAAAACATCAGTATTGAATAACTGCTGAGCCATTACTGCTTTTATATACTGTTTAAGCTCCTTCTTATAATTACGTACGCGCACTGTAACATTACGCTCTGCAGCGAAAGATACAAAATCCTGAATATTTTTATCTGAGATAGTTACCTCATCTCTAAATTGCTGAAGCGACAAACCATTGTAATACTGCCGGTTCTCTTCAAGCAAACCAAAAACAAAACGAGACATAAAACCAGATCTAACGGCATAATTGAGCGTTTCCTTCTCGTAGTCTGTGTCTTTAGGAATAAAAATGTCTGGTATTATACCGCCGCCGCCATAAACAACTTTCCCCTTGGGTGTTACGTATCTTAGGCTATCATCTACTTTTATACTATCGATACTTTTAAGTTCGCCATTCTTATAACGAGAAAGATAATCTTCATAATAAGCCTTGTTACCATTGTCGTAAGGGCGCTGTATGCTTCTGCCTGTTGGGGTGTAATATCTGGCTATGGTTAAACGCACAGCGCTGCCATCTCCCAATTCCATTTCTCGCTGTACAAGACCTTTACCAAAAGAGCGCCTGCCTACTATTACTCCTTTATCGTTATCCTGAATTGCTCCTGCTACGATCTCACTTGCTGATGCAGAATTCTCATTGATGAGTACATAGACCTTACCATTCTCAAAATCTCCTTCATCTGTAGCATATGAGTTATCTATTTTACCGGTCTTATTTTTAGTAAAGAGAATGAGTTTATCATCTTCAAGAAATTCATCTGCTACACTTTCTGCAGCAGAAATGTAACCTCCGGGATTATCTCTAAGATCAAGAGCAAGCTGAGTAGCTCCCTTTCGCTTAAGAGCTTTAATGGCAATTTTAAATTCTTCCGGTGTGCTTTCTGCAAAACGATTGAGTTTAATATAACCCAATGTATCTGTTAACATGTAGCTGGCATCTACGCTTTTTAACGGAACCACATTACGTGTAACCTTAAAATCAAGAAGCTTAGGGTTACCCGGGCGCTTTACCTTAAGATCTACCGTAGTATTTATTTTTCCTTTAAGTCTGTTTGTAAGTGAGTCGTCATCTGTAGCGCTACCCGTAAGCAACTCATTATCTGCATAGACAATACGGTCACCTCCTTTAATTCCCACTTTTGCACTTGGCCCGCCTTCTATTGCCTGTATAACAGCAATAGAGTCTTTGAAGGTGTAAAAAGTAACCCCAATGCCCACAAAATCGCCTTTCATGCTCTCATTAACCTGCTGCAATTCGTTTGATGGAATATACACCGAGTGTGGATCAAGATTCTCAAGAATACCGTTTACGGTGACATCTACTATACTATCTGTATTGATAGGATCTACATACTCGTAATCTATATAATCTATAAGTCGGTTAAGTTTTTCCTTTTTAGCATTGCTGCCAATAAGAACTTTGGGCGCGCTACTAAAGTTTAATTTACTTCCTATTAAAATTCCTATTGCAATCGCAGAACCAATGAACAGGGGCAGATATTTTTTGTGGTAACCTTCCATTAAATATCTATGTTTTCAATTTTTACAATTGACACACCTGCCTTTGCGAGAAAATCTAATCCGCTCTCGTCTTTATAACCCTGATGGTAAACCAAACGCTTAATACCTGCCTGATGAATAAGCTTGCTGCAGTCTTTGCAGGGCGACATGGTAATGTATAATGTAGCTCCGGCACAAGACTGTGTAGAGGAAGCAACTTTTAAAATGGCATTTGCTTCGGCATGAAGCACGTACCACTTCGTATAACCGGCATCGTCTTCACAAATATTTTCAAAACCGGTAGGTGTACCGTTATAACCATCAGAGATGATCATTTTATCTTTAACAATTATAGCACCTACTTGTCTTCTTTCGCAATAAGATAATTTTGCCCATTCCTGCGCCATGCGCAAATAGGCTACATCGTATTTTAATTGCTTTTCTGGAATTGTCATATCCCGTGGATATTTACTAGAAATATTAATGCGATTGCGAATATAAAAAACATAAACCGCTTACGCATCAATTACTTGCTTCTTTACCATGGATAATTTGAAATAAGCATAGGTATTACCATCCCAATAACGACAGCAGATATCACCATCATCCAGTCTCTTCTTGAGAATCTGAAAATTGTCTGGAATATAAAACTGAGAACCAATACTATAAATACTACGATAATCTGCGAAGCTTCAATCCCCAAAGCAAACTCACCCAATGGCAATAATTTACTATCTAAATGGGCGGTAAGCTGTTTAAAAAATGAAGAGAAACCTAAACCATGAATAAGCCCAAAAAATAAGGCTGTAATTAGTAAAAGACCCAACTTATCCTTCTTAGAACCTTTACCTGAGGTGAAAATATTGTACAGTGCAGCGACAAAAATGGTCACAGGTATTAAAAACTCTACCAATCGCCTGTCTACCTGCACAACGTTATAAACAGATAACAAAAGAGATAAAGTATGACCTAAGGTAAACAAAGATACTAACAGCAACACGCGCTGCCAGTCTCTAAACAAATAAGGAACAGTAAGAACAGTTAAAAATAGAACGTGATCATAGGCTTTCCAATCTAGAACATGGTCAAGCCCAATATTAAAGTAGAACCAAAAATCTGACATAAAATTTATTGAGGTTTAGCAAAGCTACAATTATTTAGGGAGTAGCAATTACAAACGTTAAACTAACGATAAACCGAAAACTTTCAAACAAAAGCTTTCGTATTTTAATCTATCATTTAATTCTCTATACATTGAAGAACGTAAAAGCAGTATACTTCCTTATTTTTTTACCTCTCTTTTTAAGTTGTGGCGCTAAGCCGGTAACTGCAGATCTGGAGGTGAGAAGTCCGGATACTCTGCCTATATACACCTATTTAGACAATATGGGGAATACCTATATCATAAGACCCGGGAAATTAGAATATACTCCCGTTTCTGAAGAGAACTCTATAGATGGAATAGATGACCAAGGGTATCATACAATGATTAATATAAGCGTAAATGAATTCAATAAAATAAAAGCAACAATTGAGCAGGAGCGAGCGCGTAAACAAAACGAACTCACAGATCGAGATCCCGCTTTGCCAGTGCCTGAAGTAACAAAAAGAGACGCAGCAGAGACAGTCACTACCACACTGGATCTGGAAGCAGTACGCCAACTAAACTTTATACTAGAACCTTATTTAGAAGACCAGTAGATTTTATGAAGAAATTAAAAGAGATATTCAATTTTATTAAAGAAACATATCTGGCCTGGGATAAAAATGACCCTTTCGCACAAAGTGCAATAATCGCATACTACACCCTTTTTTCATTGCCGTCCTTATTAATGATTGTTACAACTCTTGCGGGTTATTTCTTCGGAAGAGAGGCCGTTCAGGGAAGAATTAGCGGCCAAATAGGTAATTATATTGGTCCAGATTCTGCCGAGGCCATAGAAGAAATGATAAGCAACGTTACTCTTAATGATGGTAACTGGGTCACAATTATAATAGGGCTTGCAGCGCTTCTTTATGGCGCCACCGGTGTGTTTTTCCGCATGAAAATGGCGATGAATAACATCTGGAACGTTAGGGAAAAGAAGCAGAATTTTAAAACCATGGTAAAGAATAGAGCTATATCTTTTGGTATGGTTTTGATTCTTGGCTTCATGCTTCTTGTATCATTAGTAATTTCAGCGGGTCTGGCAGCTTTAAGCGAATATCTTGAAACTGTTGCTCCTTCTGTGACCGTATTTGCAGATGTGCTTAAGTACTTAATTTCTTTCGCATTCATTGCAGCCTTGTTTGCCGCAATATTTAAAATACTACCTGATGTAAAAATGACCTATAAAACAACATTACTAGGAGCCTCTGTTACAGCGATCCTGTTTTTGATAGGTGAATACGCTTTGGGTTATTATTTTACCTCAAACAATCCGGCGTCAGTTTATGGCGGTGCTGCATCTATCGTATTAATACTGCTATGGGTAAATTACACCTGTCTTATCTTATTTTTTGGCGCAGAGATCACTGTGCAATATGCACTTTCTACAAAACATAGAATACGTCCCAGTAGCAATGCAGAATTAGCTTTTGAACAGCAACTTGAAGAATTAAAAAAAAAAGAAAAGCAAGCATTAGAGGACAAGAAAAAAGCCGAAGAACTGAAACATAATCCGCCGGAAGATGATTAATCTTCTCCAGCTACCTCTTTGATCAAATAAATATAAACCGGATAATGATCACTATAACCACCGGTGTATGTTCCATTTGCATAACTGCGAAAAGGATAACCTTTATACTGTCCTGAAGCACTACTTACAAACGGCTCATTAAATATGCCTGCCCTGTAAAAAGTGTAATCGTCGTATTCCTTTTCAATTAAAGGAGCACTAAGTATGATCTGGTCAAAAAGATTCCAGCTATCTCTGTAGGCTAAAGTTCCCGCTCCATTTAAATACATATTGTACATGGGGTTGTAAAGATCCTTTTCATTCAGCGATTCCCGGTTCTGCTTAGCACCTAAAACTTGTGAGACGCTTTTATTAGTAGGATCATCATTGAGATCTCCCATAGTAATCAACTTTGCATAGGGGTTTTGATTTAAAATAGAATCTACAATTTTTCTGTTTAATTGAGCGGCAGCCTCACGCCTTACACTGCTTAATTCTTCACCACCAGAACGTGATGGCCAGTGATTAACAATCACATAAATCTCACTCTCATCCAGAACCCCTTTAACTAGTAATTGATCTCTTGTGTATGCCCGTTTGGCAGCGTCATCATATGCGTAGATCTCTAATTCATGTGCGCTGCTTCTTACCGGAGTAAAGATCTCCTTTCGATATAAAAGAGCAACATCTATACCTCTCCTATCTGGCGAATCGTAATGAACCACTCCATAATTAAAAGATGCCAGCTGCGGCTGATTAATAAGATCGTCAAGCACCTTTCTGTTTTCCACCTCTGCAACACCCAATAGGGCAGGCGGGCCGCCAGAAACAGATTTACCAATTTTAGAGATCACTGTTGCCATATTGTTTAGCTTATCGCGATAGTTTTCTTCAGTCCAGTGATCACTGCCATCTGGAGTGCGATCATCATCAAAAGTGATAGGATCGTTTGCCGTATCAAACAAATTCTCAAGATTATAGAACGCGACCGTGACTACCTTAAATTTTCTTCCTTGTGAAAAGCAGGAATAAAAATTAATTATGATAATAATTAACAGTATCGTTGAATTTTTCATTGAAATATTATATAATTACCAAATATACAATATCTAATTATATCAAAATCAGATACTCAGATTGCATAATCTGAAGGTCTATTTGCCTATGAAGAAATTTTCTACCGTATACATTCTGCTCGCCTTTTCTCTATACTGTCACAGCCAGAATTATACCGTAAGTGGAAATATCGTAGATGCCATAACCTTTAAACCTATTCCTGAAGTTGAAGTTACTATTAACAGTGGCAACTATAACACTTACTCCACCGCAGATGGTTCTTTCAAATTTGAAACCGACTTAAAATCTGGCCCTTACACACTCATCATTCAGAAAGAAGGTTACTTAACTCAAAGACTCCCCATACTGCTGGAACAAAAGGAGAATCTCTATTTTCAAACCATACCGTTAGAGATCGATGTGACTAATCAGCAGATGGAGATAGGTCTCATTACACTTTCAGACGATCAATTAAACGGTGATGATGATCAGGCAGATTATAATATTTCGGGACTGCTTACCGCGACAAAAGATGCATTTCTTAATGCAGCTGCATATGACTTCAGCGCAACATTCTTTAGACCCCGAGGTCTTGATAGTGAAGATGGCAAAATACTAATCAATAATATAGAGATGAATAAACTCTACAGCGGCAGACCACAATGGGCAAACTGGGGCGGACTGAATGATGCCCAGCGCAATCGAGTTTTTACAAGAGGCATCAGCGCAAGCGAATCTACATTTGGTGATCTTGCCGGTTCAACAAATATCATCATGAGAGCGTCGCAATATCGCAAAGGTGGGCGCGTATCCTATGCCTCTTCTAACCGCACATATACGGGCAGATTTATGGCGAGTTATAATACGGGGCTTGATAAAAATGGCTGGGCATTTTCTACATTGATATCAAGAAGATCTGGTAATGAGGGCTATATAGACGGCACGTTATACGACGCTAATTCTGTTTTTATTTCTGCAGAAAAAAAGATTAATGAAGCACACAGTTTAAATCTTACCACATTTTACAGCGCTAATAGAAGAGGCAGAAGTACGGCGCTTACAGATGAGGTTTATGATCTAAAAGGGAGAAAATATAACCCTAATTGGGGATACCTAAATGGTGAACTACGTAATTCACGCATTCGCGAAATTAAAGAACCCGTGATCATGCTAAACCATTACTGGTCCTTAATTGACAACACCACTTTAAACACAAGCATTGCTTATCAATTTGGAACCACAGCTAACACAAGAATTGAGAGTGGAGGGACTCGCCTGATTACGACAGATGAACAAGAAAGTTACGTGGGCGGCGCCAGAAATCCGGCGCCTAATTATTATCAAAATTTGCCCAGTTATTTTTTAAGAGATGTAAACCCCACTGCTGTAGATTATCAAAATGCATATCTGGCCGAAGAAGAATTTAGAGAAAATGGTCAACTTAACTGGAACGCGATGTATGCTGCCAATACTCTTGCTACACAACAAGGCGGCAACAGTATTTATGCTCTACAAGCAGATGTTACCCATGATAAAAAGTTCACTTTTAATTCCGTTTTTAGGTCTAAAATGACCGAAAATATAGTCTTAAATGCCGGTTTTAATTACCTAAATCTCAATAATGAGAACTACGCTCGCCTTGAAGATCTTTTGGGCGGAAACAACTTTCTCGACATAGACAGTTTTGCCGAAGATAATTACTTAACAGAAGGCAACCTTGCTCAAAGTGATCTTCAAAACAGAAACAGACTGGTACAGGAAGGAGATAAGTACAAATACCATTATAAAATAAAAGCTGAAGATGTAAACGCTTTCGGGCAAGCTCAATTTAAATACAGCAAAATTGATTTTTACGTCGCTGCAAAAATTGGTTACAGATTTTATCAACGCACCGGTCTCTATGAAAATGGCTATTACCCCGGCAACAGATCTTTTGGGAAAAGTGAACCTAAAAAAATCGGCACTTTTGGCCTAAAAACCGGCGCTACATATAAAATATCGGGAAGACAATTGGTAGACATCAATATCGCAAACTTCACAAAAGCTCCGGGTATTAGAAATACATTTAGCAATTCGCGGCAAAACAATGATCTTGCTAGTGGGCTTTCTCCTGAGAGAACTTATGCGATCGATGCGAGTTACATCTACCGTTCTCCTTTTGCTAAGCTCAGGCTAACCGGTTATTATATCAACAAGCAAGACGGCAATGATCTTTCTTTTTTGTACACGCAATCTGCGCAGGGTGTAGATGATGGTTATGCATTTGTACAAGAGGTTGTGGGTGATATAGATCAAATAAACCGAGGTCTTGAACTGGGAGGTGAGATGCAGATTTTACCCACTTTTAAGCTTAAAACAGCTATCGCTCTGGGCGAAAAATTCTACAATAACAACCCACAGATCTATTATACAAGTGATGATATAGATGGCCAGCTCACATTTGGAAATGGCAAAACTAATCTCAAAAATTACCACGTTGCCGGCGGCCCCGAACAGGCGTATCAAATTGGTTTTGAATATCGGGATCCTGATTACTGGTGGGTGGGCGCTACATTTAATGCTTTCGCGAAAGCGTATGTAGACGTAAGCAACTTACGCCGCTCTGATGCTTTTTTATTAGACTCAGATGGTCTGCCCCTAAATCAATATGACGACGACACAGCTAAAAGTTTATTACAACAGGAAAAACTCGATTCATACAATTTAATCAATATAGTTGGCGGCAAGTCGTGGCGCATAGGCGATTATTTTGTGGGCTTTTTTGCTACCATAAACAATGTTCTCAACACAGTCTACAAAACCGGCGGATTTGAAGATTCTCGCATTAGCGATTATCGTGGTTTGCTTGAAGAAAAAGAGCGTGATACGCCGCTCTTTGGCAATCGCTATTTTATGGGCTACGGCACAACCTATTATCTCAACGCATACGTGCGCTTTTAAGATTTAAAAAAGAATAAAATGAAGAAATATATAGCTCTACTCCTAATTTTCTCTTCCTGCGTTCATGATGACAATTTTAAAGTTCCGGAAGTGATTTTTGAAAAGCAGCCAAAGCCCGTAAACATCGCTTCTATAACCGCCGTAAAAGGCAATCTTGCACAAGTAGAAGATGGTATTTTCACATTTAGTGATCCTGATATTTTTATAGAAGGCTACGTCATAAGCAACGATGAAGCCGGTAATTTTTTTGAAGAACTCGTTCTACAGGACAAACCTACAAATCCCACAGCAGGAATCGTTTTACAGGTAGATGTGAACCCTTTATTTACAAAGTATGAATTTGGCAGAAAGGTTTATATAAAACTTGAAGGTCTTACGGCCACAATCGTAAACGGTACAGTTCAGTTAGGTGTACGTGATAATGGTACTATTGCTCCTTTGCAGGCTTCATTAATAGATGAATATATAACCCGATCTGAAGAAGTTGCAGAGATCATACCTCTCGAAATTGAAATAACCGAATTTTCAGACGACTTAGAAAACCTCTTTATTCAGTTAAAAAACGTTCAATTTAACAGGAAAATCGCTCTTGGCGAAAACAGAAAAACTTTTGCTTCTGAAGCGACAGACGCGTTTGACGGTGAGCGTTTACTTGAGAGTTGCAATAGTCGAGGCAGAACAATAGTGAGCACAAGCACATATTCAAACTTTAGGGCGATGCTATTGCCACAGGGAAGCGGGAGCGTACAAGGTGTTCTATCTCGCGACTTCTATGATGAATTTTTCGTTGTGAATATCAATTCACCTGCAGACATTGATTTTTCTAATGAGCAGCGCTGCGATACGGAAAGGCTAACTTGCGGACTTGCTACAACTGCCGGAGACACAATTCTATTTCAGGATGATTTTGAAGATCAAAAAAAGAACAAACCCGTTTCAGGCAACGGCTGGACCAACTTTATAGAATCTGGTTCTTCAGAATGGGAAGCTTACACAGCTGAAAGCGCAAATGCATCGCAGGGAATTTCGGCAAAAATAGATTCTTATTCCTCAGACGATACTAATTCTATTGCATGGCTCATCACACCACCTATTCAATTAGATACACTTTCTAAAGCGACACTTCATTTTGAAACATCTAATAGTTTTGCAGATAGTAGCGATCTTGAAGTTCTTTTTTCTACAGACTGGGATGGCAACCCGGAAACAATTACGACTGCAACCTGGGGTATTGTTTCCAGCGCTTATATCACGCAGGATGATGATTACTTTGGTGATTGGTTTGGCTCAGGGCTGGTAGATCTTTCCTGCGAAACCGGTGAAATCTACATCGCTTTTAAATATTATGGTAACGGCAGGGATGCAAACGACGGCACTTACGAACTTGATAATGTGAAAATAACAGGACAGTAAGAATTTAGGTTTTTACCAAAAGGGCCTTATTTACAGGTAAATCCCTCAAGCGTACTCCTGTAGCATTAAAAATTGCATTCACCACTGCTGCACTAGCGGGACCTTGCGCGGCCTCACCCGCTCCTAATGGCGGCTCTTTTACCCTATCAATAACCTCTACCTCAGTTTCTGGCGCTTCTGGAAATCGGAAAATGGGATAGCTGTACCAATCCAGACTTGTTATATGATTTTTGTCAAAATGAACCTCCTCATGTATCGCCCAACTAGCAGATTGTATCATCCCTCCTTCAGTCTGGTTTTTGAGTCCGTCAGGATTAATGCACTCACCAGAATCTATTACTGCCCACATTTTTTTTACCTTCACCTGGCCATTAGATCGATCTACGTAGACATGAGCACATACCGCGCAATAAGAAGCCTGGTTTTTATAGCGTGAAAAAGCATATCCTAATCCTTCATCATCACCACGATCAACATCTTCTGTATTTTTCTTTAGCCGCGTTATCACCTCTTTAGCCCTGACGTCATCAAGATGCATTAATCTAAATTGAAGAGGATCTTTCTCAGCTTTATGCGCCAGCTCATCTATAAATGATTCTATGGCGTATACATTAGCATAAGCTCCCAGACCGCGCAAGGCAGATTTACGCAGTGGCCCCTGAAAAATGTGCGAGTCTGTCTGTACATTCTGTATAGTATAATATGGAAAAGAATTACGCACTGCTCCCCCTTTATATCCTACTCCCGGCACACCGTGTCCCTGATCTAAAAAGCGTGCGGGCAATAAGCTGTTTGCATCACCTCCCGGCCGCGTACTGTGACCGTCTGACCAGAAATCATACTTCCAGCCTATAATCTTACCGCTTGCATCGAGACCAGCCTGTAACTCCATAATCATTGCTGTACCATAAGGCTCCCAGCCGTGTTCATCATCTCGCATCCATTGTAAACGTATATGTCTACCGGGATAGTTAACTGCGAGCAGAGCTGCTTCTGCGGCAACATCATCTGCACCATTATGACCGTAACATCCAGAACCCGGAACCGCTTTTATATGAATGTTTTCTTCAGCCATATTTAACATGCTGGCTATAGATTTCCGCAAAGGATAAACCCCCTGGGTATGCGACCATATGTTGAGCTTATCATCTTTATAAATAGCTACTGCACATGACGGGCCATTAGCCGCATGCATAATATAAGGTTTATAGTACGCAGCTTTATGAGTAATTGATGCGCGATCTACAGCAGCTTCCCAATCACCATTTTCTTCTTCTGTTTCTGTTTCTGCAGGAATGGTTTTAAGATATTTCTTTAAAGGTATATCTGCAGGCAAAGTTTCTCCGGGATCCCATTTTGCAAGCTGTTTCGCCTTATTTTTTAGTTTTATAGCCAGATATTCATCCTTTGCTATGACCCCTACAAAACTGCCTATTTTAACTAGTTTCAAAAAGCCGGGATCTGCACTTAAAGCTTCCGCGTTAAGCGAATTTAATTTAGAAGTATAAGTGGCGGGGCGCAAAATGCGTGCATGCACCATATCGGGAAAACGTAAATCCTGCACATAAACCTCCTTAGCACGTATAATATCTTCAATATCTGTGCGCAAAATAGGTTTACCCACCCATTTTCTAACGGTTTTGCCCCTAACTTCTTTAGGCTCAAACGCCTTTTCATCTATTTGTTTTCCATTGAGCAATTCAAAGAATGAAATACTTTTACCTCCCGCTGATATTACACCATCTGCTAAGGAAAGTTGAGTTACGGATAATTCCCATTTTGCAGCTGCCCGATCCAGCAACAGTTCACGGGCACAGGCAGCCGCTTTACGCACAGCCATAGCACTTGATTCTATAGAACGGCTGCCGGCAGTATAACCTTCATCTGGGGTTACCCCGGTTTCTGCCAAATGAACAGTAACCATTTGAGGATCTGTATTAAGTTCTTCTGCAGCAATTTGTTTTATCGCCATGCTTATTCCCTGCCCCAACTCATGCTTTCCGGTTAAAACTTTAATCTCGCCATTTTCTAATATCTGTAACCATGCATTTATGTGATCGTCTTCGGGAATTGTAACTTTTACACCAGACTCACCAGTGGTACCTACACAACTTGTTCCCGTTAAGGAAAAGCCCACCGTAAGCAATCCCATATTTTTGATAAAACTTCTACGTCCCCTTTTATCCTTTCTCATATCTTTAGCTTTAATCTCGTGAGGCCTTTTTAACCGCTCTCACCGCACGCGTATGTATGCCACAGCGGCAGATATTCCGCTCTAGCTTTTGCCTTATTTCTTCTTCTGACGGAGCAGCGTTTTTACTAAGCAAATCTACAGAAGCCATAACAAGGCCATTAAGACAATACCCACACTGGGCGGCCTGCTCATCTACAAAGGCCTGTTGAACTTTGTGAAGTTTCCCGTCTGCTGTGGCTAAACCGTCCATAGTAGTAATTTTAAGTTGCGTAGCTGCTTCTACAGGAAGACCACATGATGGTAGTGCATTACCATCTGCCAGCACAAAACAGGCACCACATTGCTGTAAACCACAACCAAACTTAGGACCATTGAGACGTAGTTGATTGCGCAGCACATAAAGCAACGGGGTATCTGGCTCTGCCTCAACGACATGTTCTTCATTATTAACTGTTAAGTTTAATTTCATTGCTATTGTATATTATTTAAGAGGATTATCCCCTTTAAAAATTACAAAATTTAGCTGTACCTTATATCGTTAATAAGAAAATCACATCTTGATCCTCTAAATTTTACATTATTTTCAAATTTAACCACCTCATACTGTAACATTTACAAAATAATGCCGTATTAATAATATACCCTATTCAAAAACAATTGACTCCTTTAAGAATAGTATTACCAACTGATCTAAAGAATAGGAACCATGAAGAAATTAAATTGCGCTTTAATTCTGGGAATAGCTTTATTAACCACAACAACTGCTATATCTCAGGTAAATGACAAATTTTATGCTTTTACAGATGTCTGGAACGGAAAATTAGCAGAAGAAATAGGCTACACCACAAATTATGAAGGCCTGGAAAAGCTTGGGCTAGTCGCTCCCTTGCTCAATCACAAGAGAATTCCTGCGATAAACAATTCAGACATAGAGATTATAACAGATCTATACCGTTCATTTTCTATCCACGACATGAAAGCTGTAAAGAATGTTCTTGACAAAAATATTGAATGGTATGAAGCAGATCATTTTCCGTATGCTGATGGCAATCCCTACATGGGTCCAGATGCTGTGATTACCGGTGTATTTTCTCGCATCTCAAACGAATGGGAAAACTGGAAAATCACAGATCTTAAAGTGTATGAAATGGCTAACGGAAATGTATTAGGAACTGGCAGATATAAGGCAAAATGTAAAAAGAACGGCAAAATGATAAATGCTCAGTTTGCACACCTATGGAAAGTCAACAATGGTAAGGTCACAAACTTTAGGCAATATGTAGACACCAAGCAAATTGCTGATGTAATGCATAAGTTTTAGCCATGAGCCTGCAGATAATAGGTGCGGGATACGGTAGAACCGGGACCATGTCAACTTTTACAGCTCTCAATGAGTTAGGTTTTCCCTGCTATCATATGGCAGAGATACTTCTTAAAAAAGAAAATAAATCTCACATTAATTTCTGGAATAAAGTAGCTAATTCTCCTGCCGGTGAGCAGCATAATTGGGAAACTGTTTTTGCTAATTACACCGCTGCGGTTGACAATCCCGCCTGTTGCGTCTGGAAAGAGCTTTTTAAAGCCTACCCTGATGCCAAGGTACTTCTAACATTACACCCACGCGGTGCCGACGCCTGGTATGAAAGTACAATTGATACAATTTACTTTACGGAAAGTATGTGGCAGTTTAAAGTAATGCAGGCTGTAGTCCCCTTTATGAGAAAGTTTGGCAATATGTCTAAAAAGCTAATCTGGGGAAGATCTCATCAAGGCACGATGACTAATAAACAAAAAGCCATAGATCGTTATAATCACCATGTACAGGAAGTAAAAGCGAATGTCCCACCAGATAAACTACTTATATTTACAGTAGATCAAGGCTGGGAACCTTTATGTAATTTTCTTAAAGTTCCTATACCTGCAACAGACTTCCCAAATGTTAACGACCGTGCGGAAATTAAAAAGACACTGGCAGGACTTACAAAGGGAGCCTATTTTATTTTGGCTGGTGCCGCTCTACTAGCGCTACTTATAATTTACGCCTTAGTATTGATTATTGCTTAAAAGATATTCAGCAGGAATAGATACCTTTGCAACATGGGTCTTACAAACAATGATGTCTTTAAAAAATTACGTGTAGCGCATAAACTACGTGATGATGATATTGTGAAAATATGCAAGCTGGCAGATTTTAATGTCTCAAAAAGTGAATTGGGTGCGATTTTCAGAAATGAAAATCATCCTAAATATGTAGAATGCGGTGACCAGTTTTTACGCAATTTTCTTGACGGACTCATTATTCACTTACGTGGCCCTATGCCTCCTAAGAAACCCGCTAAAGCGAAAGGAAAGCCGGAAAAATCTTAGTTATTCTTTAAATTTAAAAATGGTATACACCGGGAAGTGATCACTGTAACCTCCCAGATAATTATCACCTGCGTAAGTGCGAAAAGGATTGCCTTTGTATTTACCATCGTATTCGGTTAGTGCATACTCATTAAAAATATCTGATTTGACATACTCCAGCTCATTGTCGTAAGCTTTCATCCAGTTATTAGACAAAATGATCTGGTCAAAAAGATACCAATTGAATTTGTGGTTAAGTGAACCTTCATATCGCGTGAGTAAAAACACCATTGGGTTATACAAATCGGTTTGTACAAGATGTGTCTTCACCGCTTCACTATGTGGATTATCATTAAAATCACCCATAACGATAATGCGGGAATTTGGGTCATTTTGCCTGATTTTATCCACAATTTCCCGATTTTTTTGGCCCGCCATAATCCGTTTATATTCGGTGGTTTCTGCCCCCTGATGGCGGGAAGGCCAGTGATTTACAAGAATGTGAACTTCTACTCCTTTAAGCTTACCGGTTACATATAAGATATCTCGGGTATAATCTCGTACGCCCGGTGCGTTCTCAACATATAGCGTAATTGCTTCAGAATTTATTACTTTAAAATCTGCTTTGCGGTACAATAAGGCAGTATCTATTCCCCGCTCATCAGGTGAGTTATAATGCACAAAATCATAATCTCCTTCCTGCAGCTTTTTTTGGTTAATTAAATCTTGCAGCACTTTTTTGTTCTCAACTTCGGCCACGCCCACAAGACTGGGCATTTGGTTAGTATCTTCCTGCCCCAACTGCGATATGACTTCACTTAGTTTTCTCAGCTTTTTCGCGTAGCGGCTATCATTCCACTTTAAATCGCCGTTGGGCGTAAAATCATCATCTAGTATGTGTGGGTCATCAATTGTATCAAAAAGGTTTTCTAGATTGTAAAAGGCAACGGCAATTTTAGCAATGGGCATGAAAAAGTGTTAGTGTGCTAATTTAAGAAAAGCTTAGGAACCAATTCCCTACCTTTGCAGTTCATTAATTTTTATGATAGAAGAAACTAATTTAGATTACGAAAAAGCGGTACTCATTGGTCTGATAACTCAATATCAGGACGAAGAAAAGATGACGGAATATCTGGACGAATTAGAATTTCTCGCTTACACTGCTGGTGGCGAAGTTCTAAAACGTTTTACACAGAAAATGGAAAAGCCTAATCCTAAAACTTTTATAGGAACAGGTAAAATGGAAGAGGTGAAAGCCTACGTAGATCAATATGACGTAAGCACAGTAATCTTTGATGATGAACTAAGCCCTGCACAGCAGAAGAATATAGAACGCTTACTGAAGTGTAAGATCATAGACAGGACTAACCTGATCCTTGATATTTTTGCTCAGCGCGCTCAAACAAGTTATGCGCGCACTCAGGTTGAGTTGGCGCAATATGAATATCTATTACCCAGACTTGCCGGTATGTGGACTCACCTTGAGCGCCAGCGTGGTGGTATTGGGATGCGCGGTCCCGGGGAAACTGAAATCGAGACTGATAGACGTATCGTGCGTGATCGTATCTCATTGCTAAAAAAGAAAATAGAAAAAATAGATAAGCAGCAGGAAGTACAACGTGGTAACCGTGGTGCGCTCGTACGTGTTGCTCTTGTAGGTTATACCAATGTTGGGAAATCAACATTGATGAATGTAATAAGCAAAAGTGACGTTTTTGCAGAAAATAAGCTTTTTGCAACGCTTGACACTACAGTGCGAAAAGTAGTGATACGCAACCTTCCTTTTCTATTGAGTGATACTGTAGGTTTTATTAGAAAACTACCTACGCAATTAGTAGAATCTTTTAAAAGCACACTTGACGAGGTACGTGAGGCAGATTTACTCCTTCATGTAGTTGATATCTCCCATCCTAATTTTGAAGATCACATAGCTTCGGTTAATCAGATTCTTGACGAAATTAAAAGTGCTGATAAACCCACATTAATGGTGTTTAATAAAATTGATGCGTATACTCACAAAACTATAGATGAAGATGATCTGGTAACCGAAAAAACCAGCGAGCATTTTACTCTTGAAGAGTGGAAACGCACATGGATGGCCAGATTAAATGGCGATGCGATTTTTATTTCGGCTATTAACAAAGATAACATGGAAGCCTTTCGCAAGAAAGTATATGAACGCGTACGTGAGATTCACATTACCCGCTTTCCTTATAACAACTTTCTTTATCCTGAATATGACCTTTACGAAGGCGATGAAGAAGAGTAAAAGCTCTCGATTTAACCTAAATGTTTCCTGTAAAATTTTCAATACTATAAGCCATGCTGAAATGTCACACTGAGCTTGTCGAAGTGTCGTTTCAACATCACATAGTAATCTTATTAGCAAATATGCAATGAGACCGTGGAATAAATTCAGGGTGACGTAGGGGCTCACAAGTTCAGCATGACGATAAATATTTAAACTAAAAACCCCCGATTTTGATGTCAAAATCGGGGGTTTTTTATTGATTTCAGCGGTTTTTTAGAAATTGTAAGTCAACCCGATAAGCCAGTATGTTTGAAGATCATTATCAACGCTGTCAAATGTCGCATTGGTCATTCCTTCAGTATTAATTGCATAATCAAGTGCTTCCTGCTTGTTTCCTCTTAATCCAAATTCAGCACCTACACCTATCGCCTTCCACAATTTATAGTTGGCAGAGTTTATCCATGTGAAGTTTGAATAATCTGATGATTTGTAGCTTTGAAAAGCAGAAAGATTAGACTTAAAACTAATTGCTCCTATTTGTCTGGTATAATCAACAAGTACCTTAGCCCCGGCAGAAGATTCATAAATATTATCTCCTTTGCTAAAAACGAAATTGTAGTTAAAAGGATGAACCACTACAACAAGATTAGTAACCGGTGTCCAGGTAGCACCCACACCCAGATCTAAATAACCGGGATCGTTAAAATTGTCAAGAATTGTGGTTCTGTATTCTGCTAAAGCAGAAATGGCCAACTTTTCAGTTAAGTTATAGCCATAAAGCGTTGAAATATTAAAAACATCTGTAGACTCTCTGTAGCCATCATCATCGTTAGGATCGTCTTTATCATCAAATTTTACCCAAGCCAGGTTAATATTACCTGAGTTACGCCAGAAATATTTTTCTTCTTTTAAATTAGCAAAACCGTTAACAGTAAAACCTATATTCCCGGAAGAGACATTAGGTGAACCCTGAGAGTACCAGTTATTAAAGTTTGAAGTATTAAAACCTATTGTACCAAAAGCACCAAACTTCCAGCCTGGTAATGCGTCTATTTTAGATTGTATGGCATTAACCCGAGATTGTATCTGGGCGATAGAATCCTTTTTTTCTGCTTTTGCTGCCTTCAGTTCGGCTTCAGATTGCGCATAAGTAAATGAGGCAAATAGCAAAGCCACAAGCAAAATAATTTTCTTCATGATTGTCTAGATTTTTTGAGACATCAAAGATACCGCATATCTTTTAGTCATATTAAAAATCGGGAAAACTTGATGAAAATCGGTTAAAAGCAGCAAAAAACCGACCTGAGTTATTTTTTCTTAAATAAAGGCACAGAAGAACACGCCTCGCCAAACATGAGGTTTTTGACCACCGGCTGAAGTTTTTGTACAAGCAGAATGTATGCGTTCTGTGGCACAGGCTTGTTTGAGCAACCTTTTACGATAATATATTGATCCTGATATTGAGAAACATCTAATGAATTTATAAGCTGTGTATAAAGCACAGTTTCCAGCTGGTCACGATCGCCCACAATCACTTGCTTGGCCACATCATTGAGATATGTAGTTACCAGCATGTATGCCCAGGCAGGAACAATAGCGTCTGCGCTGCAATGCAAGGCAACATAAGCGTTAGTATACTGCTCCCAGTTGTGATTTTTTAAGCTTTCGCGAAAGTCTTTTTCTCTTAGGATCATCCCCTCATACAACCACTGCGAGATATCGAGCATCACCCTCTCCCCATTAGGATATAGATCCTCAAGGTTAAAAGTGACAAGCTTACTATTTGCAACGCGGTTTACAATCTCTAAATCTTCCATAGAAAATAAAATAATTTTACTTTCGCTTAAAGCAAACCTAGTTCAAGTTTTGCCTCGTCGCTCATTAGATCCTGCGTCCACGGTGGATCAAAAGTAATTTCTACTTCACAATCTTTAACCAACTCTATACTTTTCACCTTTTCTTCAACCTCAACAGGTAACGTTTCTGCAACCGGGCAGTTAGGAGTAGTTAATGTCATTAATATTTTAGTCTCGTAATCTTCATTTACAAATACATCGTAAATAAGACCGAGTTCATAAATATCTACAGGGATTTCAGGATCATAAATTGTTTTAAGTACTCGTACGATTTTTTCGCCAAGTTCTTTTGTATCTATTTCTGTTGTCTCACTCATCTTACAAAGAATTATGCATAGAAAAATTTCTGATGCCTGTTTTTTAGTTTAACTGTGTCTGGTAGGCCACAGCGTATAGTTTTATTTGTTTGATCATGCTTACAAGACCATTTGCACGCGTGGGTGACAAATGCTCTTTTAGACCTATCTCATCAATAAAAGAGGTGTCTGCATCAAGAATAGCCTGCGGCGGCTGATTTGAAAATGCACGTATAAGAATAGCAATTATCCCTTTTGTAATTATCGCATCACTATCTGCCGTAAACGCGACTTTACCATCTTTCATATCTGCATGCACCCAAACCTTGCTCTGGCAGCCTTTTATTATGTATTCTTCAGTTTTATATTTTTCATCAATTAAAGGTAGCGATTTGCCCAGATCTATCATGTATTCATAACGCTGCATCCAGTCGTCAAACATCGCAAACTCATCTACTATCTCTTCCTGAATCTCTTTTATCGTGCTCATTAAATTTGTCTTACAATGTGTAAAAAACTAACCTTTAGATAATAAAAATCAGCTTTTTAATATAATTAATCGGTATAAATTTAAGGATTTAAAAATCAAAAAAAGAAGCTTAACTCAACATAGCGAGTGCTCGTTCTAAAGCAGTTATAAAACTATCTATTTCTGCTTTAGTATTGTAAAAAGCAAAAGAAGCGCGCACCGTCCCCGGGATTTTATAATAATCCATTATAGGTTGTGCGCAATGATGACCTGTACGCACTGCAATACCTAATTTATCGAGAATTGTACCAATATCATACGGATGAATAGAACCTACGTTGAAAGAAATGACCGCAGTTTTTTCTTTGGCTTCCCCATAAATTTTGAGGTTTTCTATCTGCTTCAGTTTTTGAGAGGCATAAATTAAAAGCTCATGCTCATATTCGGCAATAGCATCAAAACCAATACTATTCATATAATCGAGCGCTGCGCCAAAAGCGATACCACCGCAAATATTAGGAGTTCCTGCTTCAAATTTATGCGGTAAACCTGCATAAGTTGTTTTGGCGAAAGTCACCTGATCTATCATCTCGCCTCCACCCTGATAGGGCGGAAGTTTAGTAAGCCATTCCTCCTTACCGTAAAGCATCCCAACACCTGTTGGTCCACACATTTTATGCGCAGAGGCAACATAGAAATCTACGTCCAGATCCTGAACATCTGCTTTAATATGTGGTGCTGCCTGAGCCCCATCTATTAAAACGGCGCCACCTGCGGCATGTGTTTGTTTGATTATTTCTTTTATAGGATTGACCGTTCCCAGAGCGTTACTTACATGATTTACAAAAACAAGTTTTACTTTATCTGAAAGTAAGTCGCTAAAAGCATTCATATCAAGTTCCCCGCTGGGAAGCATAGGAACCACCTTCAATACGGCGCCGCACTTTTCAGCAAGCATTTGCCAGGGCACAATGTTAGAATGATGCTCCATTGCAGAAACAAGAATCTCATCTCCTTTCGCCAGCAGGTCTGCAAATCCCGATGCAACTATATTTATACTATGCGTCGTTCCTGAAGTAAGGATTACCTCATAAGGATGTTGTGCATTAAAATGCTTTTGCACTTTTTGTCGTGCCTGCTCATAAGCATCTGTAGCTTCCTGCGAAAGCGCGTGCACACCTCTGTGAATATTTGCATTGTAATTGCTGTAATAATCAACGATTACATCAATAACCTGCTGCGGAGTTTGTGAAGTCGCAGCATTATCAAAATATATAAGTGGCTGGCCGTTAACTTCGCGCTTAAGAATAGGGAAATCCTTGCGAATACTCGCAACATCAAAAGTTTTATTTGCGGTAGCAATAGCCATAAATGATCTGTTTTTGGGCGATTTTATAGGGTTTGAGTCCGATTTTTAAACATCGAAACCAATATTTACACCTATTTTGTCTGCTATAAGTTTTGTTATTCTGGCCTTTAATTGTGGAATTTTGACACTCTCTAAAACATTATTGGCAAAAGCGTACATCAACAACGCTCTTGCTTCTTTTTTTCCAATTCCGCGTGAGCGCATGTAGAATAAAGCAGTTTCATCAAGTTGGCCTATTGTACAACCATGTGAACAACGCACATCATCTGCAAAGATCTCTAGTTGAGGTTTTGAGTTGATGGTCGCTTTATCGCTAATAAGTATGTTATTATTAGCCTGATAAGCATTTGTTTTTTGAGCAATACGATCTACTATGATCTTACCATTAAATACACCTGTAGAACTTTCATCAAAAATACCTTTGTAATCCTGATGACTTTCGCAGTTAGGTTGCTTGTGGTGTACCAATGTATTATGATCTACGTGTTGCTTATCTTCAATGATCGTTACACCTTTTAAAATAGAATTGATATGCTCACCATTTTGATAATAGTTCAAGTTATTTCGGGTTAGTTTCCCACCAAAGGAGAATGTATGAACCGAAACCTCGCTATCATCATGTTGATCGATATGCGTATTGTCTATAAGTGAAGCGTTTGATTTATCGTTCTGAATCTTGTAATAATCAATATTTGCACGCTTGCCAGCGAAAATTTCAGTAACCGAGTTGGTCAATACTGCATTTTCAGTAAGGCTTTGGTGACGCTCAATTATTTGAACTTCGCTGTTTTCTTCAACCACAATTAGATTACGTGGTTGTAACATCAAACTAGCTTCGTTACCAGTTGCAAGATGAATTATCTGAATAGGTTTTTGAGCAGCCTTACTTTTAGGAATATAAATGTATGCGCCTTCTTTCGCGAAAGCGGTATTTAAAGAAGTTAAACTATCCTCTGGTGCAATCTTATTAAAATATACATCGATTACCGGCTTGAACTTTGATTTTGTCAAAGCAGAGCTCAGCAAGCAAATATCCATCCCGTCGTGCGTAGTTTCAGAAAGGTATGAACTGTAAATACCATCTATAAAAACGATTTTATAAGAATCAATATCATGAAGAAAATACTTCTTCACGTCATTAAATTCTATAGCATCTTCCTTTTTAGGAAAAAGACTATAATCATTTTTTAAAACACTGTTTAGCGAAGTATACTTCCAGGCTTCTTCCTTTTTTGTAGGAAAACCTTTTTCCTCAAAAGTTTTAATAGCCTTGTCTCTTAAAGTATGAATATCTGTATCCATATCTAAGTTCTCCTGAAAAGCCAGGTAAGAGGAAAGTAATTTATCTTTTAAGTTCATACTCGTTAATTTAATGTTCAAGGTTTAATGTTATTTTTTAAACTTTGAACCTTTTAATTCTGAATTGTTGAGATAATTAATAAAACTTGAGATGCGCTTACTTATCGCTTCACATCTGCTTACTAAATCATCTAGTTCTTCTTTTGTTATATAATCCCAGTCATAAATTCTATAAAGCTGAGATCGCGTTTCTCCCGCAGACCCTTTAGCTATTGAAGAAATTGCCGGAATTCAAGATTTCCATTTCGCTCAAACCCTTCAGCAATATTATCCATTATGCTGCCAGACGAAGCCATGATCTGGTTTCTAAGTTTAAAGTTGCTTTTGAGATCGGTTCTTTGAACAAGACCAATCACAAGTTTTGAAAGTTCTCGTGAATTTTGCCATACTTCTAAATCTTCAAACCTTAGTACAGTAGCCACTTTGAACCTTAAGCTTTAAACATTATCACTACGCCGTAAGCTCAGCTTTAACCCAGTCGTAACCTTTTTCTTCTAGTTCGTAAGCCAATTCTTTACCCCCAGATTTAACAATCTTACCATCTACCATCACATGAACAAAATCTGGCACGATATACTCAAGCAATCTTTGATAGTGTGTTATCACGATAACCGCATTTTCCGGAGTCTTTAATTTATTGACACCATTTGCTACAATACGCAAAGCATCAATATCAAGACCAGAATCTGTCTCATCTAGAATAGCCAACTTAGGTTCTAGCATCGCCATTTGAAAGATCTCGTTACGCTTTTTCTCTCCTCCGGAAAAACCTTCATTAAGAGAGCGCGATAAAAATTTACGATCTATCTCAAGTAATTCAGACTTTTCACGTATTAGTTTTAGCATTTCGCTGGCAGGCATATCTTCCAGACCTTTTGCCTTACGCGTCTCATTTATTGCTGTCTTGATAAAATTAGTAACTGAAACTCCAGGGATTTCCACAGGATATTGAAAAGAAAGAAAAACGCCTTTGTGTGCTCTTTCTTCAGCATCTAATTCTAATATAGATTCTCCTTCAAGAAAGATATCGCCCATTGTAACGGCATACTCTTCCTTACCCGCTATTACAGATGATAAAGTACTTTTTCCTGAACCGTTAGGACCCATGATAGCATGAACTTCTCCTGCGTTTACTTTTAGGTTGATACCTTTAAGAATCTTCTTACCTTCTATTCCTGCTTTTAAATCTTTTACTTCTAACATAGTATAAATGCTTATCCCGCTAAGCGGCATCTGTTTTAATCTTCTTTTTTATATTCTACTTCTACACCCTGATCTTTTTTAGGATGCATAACAGCGATGATCTCTTTAATAGCAACAATGCTATCCCATCCCTGTTGTCCTGCCGGTTTTGGTGTTATTACAGCCTTAACTATAACCGGCACCATATCGTAATCGCTGTTCTTATAACCTGCAGTCTGATGTGCTAATTTCTTAGCCATTTCATCCTGTTTTACGCCATAAATAAAACTATCTCCTTTTATAACAGCAGCTTCATCTGTGTATATAAATTCGCCCTCGACCTGTTTTTCATTTTCTGTTTTGTGCTTACAACTTATGAAAGCTGCTAATACTATAACAGATAATATTGCCTGAACGAACTTGCTCATCTACCCAACTGAACCTTCCAGAGAAATCTCAAGTAACTTTTGAGCTTCAACTGCAAACTCCATAGGTAGCTTATTAAGCACTTCCTTACTAAAGCCATTAACAATCAATGCTATCGCTTTTTCAGTATCTATACCTCTTTGATTGCAATAAAATATTTGATCTTCACCTATCTTACTCGTTGTTGCCTCATGCTCAACTCTGGCCGATTTGTTTTTCGCCTCGATATAGGGAAAAGTATGCGCACCGCACTCATTACCCATTAGCAGCGAGTCACATTGTGAAAAATTACGCGCATTCTCAGCACGGCTGTTTATCTGCACCAGACCGCGATAACTGTTTTGTGATTTACCGGCAGAAATACCTTTAGATATAATTGTGCTTCGGGTGTTTTTACCCAAATGGATCATCTTTGTCCCTGTATCTGCCTGCTGAAAGTTATTTGTCACAGCAATAGAATAAAACTCACCTATTGAGTTATCACCTTTAAGCACACAGCTAGGATATTTCCAGGTTACTGCGCTTCCGGTTTCTACTTGTGTCCACGAGATTTTTGCATTTTTCTCACAAAGCCCTCTTTTGGTTACAAAATTATAAACCCCACCTTTTCCTTCGGCATTACCAGGATACCAGTTCTGTACTGTAGAATATTTTATTTCTGCATCATCCAGCGCGATTAATTCTACCACTGCAGCATGCAATTGGTTTTCATCACGTGACGGCGCTGTACAACCTTCAAGATAACTCACATAACTACCTGCGTCTGCAACAACCAGCGTACGCTCAAATTGACCTGTTCCCGCCTGATTGATACGAAAATATGTTGATAATTCCATAGGGCATCTTACACCTTTTGGAATATAACAAAATGAACCATCGCTAAATACAGCAGAGTTTAATGCTGCATAAAAGTTATCTCTTTGTGGAACCACAGAACCGAGGTATTTCTTAACTAATTCCGGGTGATTTTTTATTGCTTCAGAGATCGAGCAGAAAATAATTCCTTTTTCACCCAGCGTCTTTTTAAAAGTCGTCGCCACAGAAACAGAATCCATCACAACGTCTACAGCAACACCTGCTAATTTCTTTTGCTCATCTATAGAGATACCAAGTCTTTTAAAAGTGTCCAGCAATTCGGGATCTACCTCATCAAGACTATCATATTTTGGTTTTTTAGAAGGAGCAGAATAATATGATATATTTTGAAAATTAGGCTTTTCATAATGCACATTAGCCCATTCTGGCTCTTTCATAGTTTGCCAGTGGCGAAAAGCTTCAAGCCTCCACTCTGTCATCCATTCAGGCTCTTCTTTTTTCAAAGAGATTGCCCTTACGATATCTTCGTTTAGACCTACAGGAAATGTATCAGATTCTATATCTGTATAGAAACCGTACTTGTATTCTTTAGTAGCTAATTCTTTCTGTAAATCTTCTTCTGTATAAGCCATATGTAAAATTATATTTCTGATCAAAAAATTATCGATCAGACTTAATTAATGGTTTAAAAAATTTTAAAGTGAGAAACTCTCGCCGCATCCGCACGTGCGCTGAGCATTAGGATTATTAAAAACAAATCCCTTCCCGTTAAGACCACCGCTAAATTCTAAGGTTGTGCCTATTAGATAGAGAAAACTACGTTTATCTACGATTAGCTTTATATCATTGTCTTCAAAGAGTTTATCTTCTTCAGCAGCTTGTTTATCAAATTTTAATTCATAAGATAAACCAGAGCAACCGCCACTCTTAACACCTACTCTCACATAGTCTACGGTAGCATCATAACCATCCTCACTCATAAGGACAGCTATCCTTTTTTTTGCGTCTTCACTTACTTTAATCATAATGCATTTAAATTATCGGCAAATATACCAAATAAGTAGGGTTTTACCACCCTTCCTTACATTAAACTATCTTATAGTTTGATAGCTTAAGAATATTACGGCATTAGCCAATCATAGAAGCAATCTATACACGTGGTATTTTCATTTTTGAATCGCATTCTGTCTTGTTTCTATAAATCAGCTTAACTTTGCACCCAAATAAAAGATATGTTTGAAAATAAAGATCAATCACGTACTTCACTTAGTGAATTAGGAGAGTTTGGCTTAATAGATCACCTGACCAAAAATTTTACTAATAAGCACAAAAGCACTATTAAGGGAATTGGCGATGATGCCGCTGTCTTAGAACATAGTGAAAAACAAATCGTTGTAACGAGCGATCTCTTAGTAGAAGGCGTACATTTTGATCTTAGCTTCATGCCTTTAAAGCATCTGGGCTACAAAGCAATAATGGTAAATCTGTCTGATGTATATGCCATGAATGCTGAAGCTACTCAGGTGATAGTTTCGATCGCTGTTTCAAACAGATTTCCGCTTGAGGCACTTGAAGAGCTTTACGCAGGAATAGAACTAGCAGCCGGAATTTACAATATTGACGTAGTAGGCGGAGATACAACATCTAGCACCACAGGACTTCTCATTAGCGTGACAGCTATAGGTACTACGGCTCCTGAAAAAATTGTGAGGAGAGATGGAGCCAAAGTGGGAGACTTACTTGTTGTGTCTGGTGATTTAGGCGGGGCATATATGGGCTTGCAAATTTTAAACCGAGAAAAAGAGGTCTACAAAGTAAATCCTAATGCGCAACCAGATCTGGAACCTTACGCATATCTTATAGAGCGCCAGCTAAAGCCTGAAGCGCGTAAAGATATTATAGAATTGCTTGAAAAGTTAGAAGTTCAACCTACTTCTATGATCGATATAAGCGACGGACTTTCTTCTGAAATTATACATCTATGCAAGCAATCACAAATAGGTTGCAGATTGTATGAAGAAAAGATACCTCTCGACCCACAATTAATTAGCGCGTGTGAAGAATTTAATCTCGACAGCACAACGGTCGCTTTAAGCGGCGGCGAGGATTATGAGCTGCTTTTTACTATACCACAAACAGACTTTGAAAAGATAAAGGCTAATCCACATCTTTCTATTATTGGTCATATGGTAGACGAAAAAGAAGGTATGGATCTAGTTACACGAGGAAACACACTTGTGCCTATAGTCGCCCGAGGGTGGAATGCGCTAAAAGAAGAAGATTAGGCGTGTTGACGCTCCTGTCTCTTAATGTAGAACTTTTCCATAATCTCGTTTATATTTCTCAGTTTAGAAGTTAGAGGAGTTAAAGTGCCTTCATCATCTAATGTAAACTGGCTTTTGCAATTACAGCACTCGTACTCACGATGATTAGATTTGTATTGCTTTATAAGTTTGTACTTATGGCCAAATAAACGACAAGTTAATTTGTGCGAAGGGGTGTTTGTGTGGTTCAATTGTTTGATCATGATTTAGGGATAACTTATTATTGAAAATTAAATGTAATAAGAAAATCCGATAAAAGAACATAAAATCGGTTTAAAAGCGTTAAAAAATCTAAAATTTAACATAATTCAGTTAAAATCCGCTTAACTTTGAACGATTTTTCCTATAAAATACCCGATTTTAATATTCTGCGATCAACCATTTTAACATTTGTACACAGTCATTTAAATTCTCAATCTGCGACATATGCCCTCCCTCAACAAGTTTTACCTCGACATTAAAGTTACTAAATTCGGTATATAAATTCTCTGCATTAAGCAGCGTATCCTGAGACCCGAGCAACATCCCTTTCTTCATTTTAGAATTCTTCCAAAAATCTGAAAGATCTTCGCGATTCATCATTCCCTGTTGACCTGCAATGTAACCGGCTAATGGAGTTTGTAAAGCTTCCTGTTTTGTAATTAGAATTTTATCTTCAAACCTAGAATTACTCTCTTGAGAAAATAAATTAGCCACAGACATACTTACCAAAGTATCGTAATTTTTTGCAGCAACCTTGACACCATGAGCACGTAATTTTTTACGTTCTGGCGTATCCCCGTGCGGAGTAGAATTTAGCAGCAAAACACCATTTGCCATAGCGGGATATGCTTTCGCGAAAGCTAAAGCTACATAACCACCCATAGAATGACCAGCGAGAAAAACACTTTTTACCTGAAGTGTTTCTAAAAGCAAATGAATCGCCTCTGCTATGACATGCATAGAATTCACCCCATCAAGAACCTCACTTTGCCCATGCCCGGGAAGATCTAAAAGTATAAAACGATTAGAAGGCAGAAAATGTGTAATAATATCATTCCACATTTTATGATTTTCCAGAAACCCGTGTAACAAAACAGTTACAGGCCCTGAACCTTTATCTTCATAAAATAGTTGTTTTCCCTTATAGGCTAATATCATTTTATCTTATCTTTTCTGCTTCGAAAGATACTTGTTGTACATGAAACTTACCAAAGAAACCTACATTACCGCTTTTGCGCTTTTCTCACTCTTCTTTGGAGCCGGCAACCTTATTTTGCCGCCTCTATTGGGTTACAGCGCGGGCGAGAACTGGATATGGGTTACTTTAGGTTTTGCAACTTCAGCAGTTATTATACCAATTCTGGGTATTGTGGCTCATGCACGCCTACAAGGCACGATGCTTGATTTTGGAAACAAAGTACATCCTGTCTTTAGTCTTATTTATTGCATTATTGTTTATCTAATCTCGATCTCATTACCAGCACCGCGCACAGCTTCTGTCACCTATGAAATGGGCGTTCAGCCTTATCTTGAATTGAGCTCACTCACATTTAGCGCTCTATACTTTGGGCTGGTTTTACTTTTTGTTCTAAATCGATCTAAACTTTTAAATATAATAGGTAAGTATTTAACTCCGTTTTTAATAATGATCCTTGTCATGATTATAGGCGTAGCAGCAGTTGGCGGTTCACCTGCCAGATCTATCCAGCCCCTTAAAAGCACCTTTACAGGCGGAGTCCTGGAAGGGTATCAAACCTTTGATGCCATTGGCGCCGTGGTCGTGGGTGCAGTTGTTATTATATCGCTCAACTTAAAGAATTATACAGATTATGCGCATAAGAGAAAATTGATCGCTCAAGGCGGAATCTTAGCGGGACTCGCACTTTTTTGTATTTACGCAGGTCTTATTTATGCAGGTGCAATTTACAGTGCCGAACCCACCTTAAACACACGTACAGAATTACTTTCATTTATAAGTTATGACACCTTAGGTTCTGGCGGAAGAATCATGCTTTCTGCACTTATTGGTTTGGCATGCTTTACAACTGCTGTTGGTATTGTAACGGGAACAGCAGATTTTGTAAGAGGGCTTTTTAAAGGCTCTCATAAAGCGTATGTAATCACAGCTATTTTAGGCTGCTTGTTGGGTGTGGCTGTGGGGCAGTTTAAAGTAGATTTTATTATCGCTATTGCCGTACCCGCTTTATACTTCATTTACCCTGTCACTATAATTTTAATAATACTAAATGTACTACCCCAAAGAATAACTTCCCATTGGGTTTTTAAAATTGTGGTTATTACCACCATAATTTTTAGTATACCAGATTTTCTGGTAAGTTTAGGTTTAGATCAATTGGAAACAATTAAAAATTTGATGCCATTAGGCACCTATGGCATGGGATGGACACTACCTGCCCTATTGGCCTTATTACTGGCTAATATTGCAATAAAATACGGCATATTACCCACTGAAAATCAGAATGATAAACTCGTATAAGTGACCAAAAATCGGCATTTATGCTGAAAAAACGGGTCATTTTGCTGAAAATCCGCACATCAATAAAAGAAGACACTTCGTCGAAAAGTTTTCTATTTTTTCTGATTTTTTAATGCTGGCTTCCAAATTTTTATACCTTTCTGGTTCCCAATTGTTAAGTTATTCCAAAGTCAACCCTCTATTATTTATAATATTGTTAAATTTCCCTCCATATTAGTACTTAAATCTATTTTAACTCTAAAAAATGATCTTTGAAATGAATTAAAGGAAATAGCGCCCACCCGCTTCAAACCCGCATTATTTTCTAACTAAAATTCATCTAAAAACTAATCTAATATTAAACACATGAGGATATTTATCGCGATGTTGTTAATAACCGTAGCAACGCACGCCCAAGAATTTAACAAATGGTCAATAGAACCCGAAGTGGGGGTAACCAAATTAAGAGATTTACAACCTATTAAATTTTATAATGTCGACCTTGGTGTTAGGTATATGCTTAACCCTCTATTTGGTTTAAAACTATCAGGAAATTATACTGAAATTGATGAGTATACTTTCCAATCTACATCTCTTTTAGGAGTCGCAAACATAGGTCGAGTATTGAAATTTGAATCTTTTTTAAAACCATATACCATTCTGGCTGGTTTAGGAGGTAACTATTCTTACTCATCAGAAGACGACTTTCAACAAGCAACTCACAGAGTATCTAATTTTCAACTAGCTGCTTTTGTAGACAATGAGGTAAAAATTACAAACCGATTTTTTTTAAGAGCAGGGATAGACTTTATTACTGGCGTGAATTCACGACCCGCAACCATTTATCCCGATACAAAAACAACTACTGTTCTTAATTTTAATTTAGGCGCAACTTTCGTTTTAGGAAAATCTGGTACAGAACATGCCGATTTCTACATAGCACCACCGGTAAATGATACAATTTACCTCAAACCCACAATAATAGACAGCACCAAAACTATTATACAGGAAGTTGCAACTACTGATTCTATTGCTGGTAATGCAATTATCAATGAGCATGTTTTCTTTAAATATGACTCGTTCACTTTTATAAATGGAACTCAGGCGTTTAATGCGATCAAAAAAATAGCAGATCAATTAACCGACGGTAAATCTATACGCGTATCTGGCTATGCATCTCCTGAAAACGGCACAGGTAATCCTAATTACAATAGAGAACTGGCGTTAAAACGCATCAATCTTGTAGTTGATTATCTATTAAGTCTGGGAGTAGATTCTAACCAAATAACTATTGATAATCAAGGTGAGATAGATACTAAAGATTCTAATAATATTGAACTATCCAGACGGGTAGACCTCATCATAGAATAGTACTTATTTCACAACATTTAAAAAAGGCTCAGATAGATAAATCTGAGCCTTTTTCTTTTTCTAGTTAATATTTTAGTCTTGAGTAGACATAAAAAAAGCCTCAACATAAGTTGAGGCTTTGTACCCCGGGCGGGAATCGAACCCGCACTCGTAAGAACTGGGTTTTGAATCCAGCGCGTCTACCAATTCCGCCACCGAGGCAAATAAGGACTGCAAAATTAATAAAAAAAACAGTTTAGCTGATAAAATAGTGCCTAAATATATTCAATAGACACAAATTAATTTCTAAATTTGCACCTCTTTTAGAGAAAGCCAGATTTAAAAGTCAAACACGCTATGTTTCAACCTGTTCCGGAACCCAAAATTTTCGCTTGTACACAGAGTAAAGCTCTTGCTGAGAAAATTGCCAAAGATTACGGTCAGGAACTGGGTAAGATAATCACTTCTACCTATAGTGACGGCGAGTTTCAGCCTTCTTTTGAAGAATCTATTCGGGGTTCTAGAGTTTTTATTATTGGCTCAACAATGCCAAGCAGTGAGAATTTAATGGAAATGCTGTTAATGCTTGATGCCGCAAAAAGAGCTTCAGCAAGACATATCACAGCAGTACTTCCATACTTTGGATGGGCAAGACAAGATCGTAAAGATAAACCGCGTGTACCTATAGCTGCTAAATTAGTAGCCAACCTGTTAGAGACAGCGGGAGCGACACGCATTATAACTATGGATTTGCATGCAGATCAAATACAGGGATTTTTTGAAAAACCCGTAGATCACTTATTTGCATCAACCATTTTTTTACCGCATCTGCGTAGTTTAAATCTTGATAATCTTACAATAGCTTCTCCAGATATGGGAGGATCTAAAAGAGCTTATGCCTATTCTAAGGCTCTAGAGAGCGATGTTGTAATTTGTTATAAACAAAGAGCACAGGCAAATGTGATAAGCCACATGGAGCTGATAGGTGATGTAAAAGGTCGCAATGTGATTCTTGTTGATGATATGGTAGATACAGCAGGAACCTTAACAAAGGCTGCAGATCTTATGATGGCAAAAGGGGCTTTAAGTGTACGTGCAATATGCACACATGCTCTTTTAAGTGGCGATGCTTATGAAAAATTAGAAAAAAGTCAACTGCAGGAGCTTATAGTAACAGACAGTATACCACTCAAAAAGCAAAGCGCTAAGGTAAGAGTAGTAAGCTGCTCACCTTTATTTGCAGATGTAATGCACAGGGTTCACAGCAACACTTCTATTGCATCAAAATTTATAATGTAAATTTTATAACTATTAATATATAT